>Ga0315914_1009029_pt1 | contig 12983 bp, 7 predicted proteins | sample MpolenodulesMG_FD_203920 | JGI IMG/M metagenome (GOLD analysis project Ga0315914, IMG submission 203920) | Medicago polymorpha root nodule microbial communities from Los Angeles, California, United States - elongated nodules | ecosystem: Host-associated > Plants > Roots > Nodule | place: USA...
TTTATTGATTATTTGGGGACTTAGAATTTAGAGTTTTGATTTTTTGTTGATTTTGAGTTATCTGTATGAATATGAAAATTTCTGGGTAGAGATGTTTGAAAATATGAGTTTGAGTTGTGTTGGAGAAGAAGAAGGAATCAGAGGTGTTGGAGAAGATGAAGGCACTGGCATAATTATGGTCATTTTGGTCCCTCTCACCTACATGGACATCCATCAATTTAGTCTTTGCCTGCGTGGAAGGCCAATACAATAGTTGAAGTGGCAAGTCTCGCGGCCAGATCAGCACAGTTAACGCCCAGATAACGTTTTGGACCTGAATGACTAACGAAAAAGACATTGAGGGAGTTTTTGGTTCGTTTCATTGATTCAGGGACGTACCTGATAGCGAGGTACACTCTCAAGGACCCAAATGAAGGTTTACTCCTTGTTTATTAGATGAAATCAATTTAGGTATTATACTTTAAAAACATATTACACATAAATGGGTGCGATCCATACATATTTCATCCAACAGTTGAATAGCGTTAAAGAGGGTGTAGAAATAAGAGTCTTGCTAGTGTTTCTCTGCAAAACAAATAGGTATCAGTTAGCATAGCTTGAAATTGTTGATGCAACATTTACAAAGTTAACGTTTTTGGCGGCGTTTTCTTATTTGGAGGAATTCCACTACCGTAGATAACGTCATCATGTATGATTTGTAGGTTACCTCGCCAATCTGGCAATCTGGTAGTACCAACATGAACAGGTCCACTGTCCCCCTTATTATAGTTGGAAAATGTTCATAAATCCAACACTATATATAAAAAGTTCTTTTTCAAAAATATATAATTTTTTTAACATCAAATATGAATTTTTCAAAACACCAAAATTCTAGATAAAAGTTATGGAAATCTAAATCTAGAAGTCATACTTTGAACTTATTTTTTGCATATGAACTTTCTTAAATTAACCTAAATAGAATTATATTTGAATTTAACATGGACTACCACTCTATGTTAGAAAATTTTATAGCGACACAAACATTCCACTTTCTTATAAAGACGAAAAAAAAATCAAAGTTGATGTTTTGTAGGACGAAAAACTTTCTTAAATTAACCTAAATAGAATATTTGAAAAATTACCTCAAAAAATTATATTTGAAAATAATATATACATTTAATAATTTGAAATAATATACTATAGTCTATCTCCATTCTTAAATACAGCACTTGAGTCCTTCTTAGTAATTTTCTTGTCCATTTTATAAAACTCTTGTTGTATTTTAAACTTTTTAAATTATTTCTTAATCATTTTAACTATTTTTCTAAAAACAAATAAATACATAAACTTATTCTCTCTCTTAAATGATAAACTTTTAAGAATAATATCAATTCTTGATAAATTTAAAACTGCCGTTAATTTCCTATATACACATGATTTAACAAGTCCTATATTCGGGGGTCATTTTACCAACCGGTGAGTCCGGACACACGCCCGGGCTCAACCCATACTTTCTTTATATCAATACAAGAAATTTAACTTGTAGTGACAGCCAAAATCCGTCACTATAGGACAAATTTACGTAACTAAATCCATCTGTTATTGTCAAATGGTTATCACATCATGTTTTCCAACTTTACCTGTGGAAAAAAACGTAAGTAATTTTAAGGAGACCATTTTAAAAACATTTTGGATCTCTACCTACGGTTGTGGCGGTCACTAAAACTTATCATTGCTTTATTTTATTATATTTTCTATTCTACTATAAATTCTAAAAATGAATAATTCATAAAATTACCACTAAAATTAGTTTAATCAATATAATAAAATATTATAATCATTATCATTGGAATTTGAAATTGATTACTATAATCAATTTTTAGAATAAATTCTTAAAGTGACTTAACAAGAATAATTCTCCCTAATTGTGAACTATTATACCATTCTCAAACCAATACTCAATACTCATATAGAAATACTCCCTCTGGTCATATTTACAAGAAAATTTGACTTTTTTGATCCATTGCATAAATGATGTATTTGGTCTATATTCTAGACAAGATACATCAATTACTCAATGAATCTAAAAAGTCAATATTTTTATAAATGGGACCAGAGAGAGTACTCAATACTCACATAAATCAAAATCTATATATATTTCATTGCTCATTTAATTTATGGATCTACAATGGGGCATAATAAATCAAATTTTAACTTCTAATTTATGGATCTTCAACAGTAGCGGGTGCACCAAAGCTATTTATTACCGACATCAACAAAAATTGGAAGTTCTACAGTTGTCAAGCCCTCTCAATAAGCTAGTAAAAAAATCTTATAAGCTCGTGAGAAAGAATTGTTACCAACAAGATCAACGATGTGTGGTTCAATGACTTGATGATATGTTACACGGAGCGAGAGATATTTAAGTCATTTGATGATGTTGATATTATTCAAACATTCACCGCAAAGAGGCATCGGAAAGGGTATTTACTTCCTAATGTTATTTAGCACACTATTAGCAGGTTATGTTTCACCTCTCCTATTTCAAATTGTATTTTTATTGACAAAATGATGAACTTCTTTTGTTTCGATTTATGACTATTTATATATTATGATTTGAGGTTAAAATTTTACTCAGACTCTATAAAATTCCTAGCTCTGCCACCGCCTATATTATAAGGACGAAGATATTATTCATAAGTCAACTTTTCAAAAGTTTTAAATTTTTTTTTTTAAGGAAAAGTTTTAAATTGCCATTTACAGTGCTAAGTCTTCATTTTTTTTTCCTTAACAAATGCACTTTACCTGAAACGACACTTGTTATTTGTTAATGCTCGCTCATTTCTAAAGTACCATTTTTTTTTGGTGACAACTAAAGTCCCATGGAATAATGGTGGGTAATTTATCTCAAACAATGAACATTCACTTTTTTAGGTGGTATACATGAATTATCTTGATCCCACTAATAAATTGCTCATTTTCATTAGTTGATGGTACCCACCATTTTTCAAAGGTAATCTAGAAAAAACCTTTTTTCTTTTACTTTCTAAAATACCATGATCATCTCAATGTGTCTAGCTCTTTTTTCTTCTTCTTCTTTTTTTTTTTTTACCGAGTTAACTTGTCTAACTTAATCTTTTTATCTTTCATGATAAATTAACAGGTATAATTTTAAAATAAAATAAATGACCTTAATAATTTGCATGGATTTTGTATTTGCTATATTCAAGTTTGCTCGATTCTTTCTCAATCTTAATAGAAGCTAATATTTAAGGACAAAACTTTTTTTGAGTGACAAATAATAAGGCACAATTGCTTATGAACTTAAAATATGTCATTTTGGTTTTTCACCCATGTTTGAATACAAACTTAAACTTCAAAGATGTGATCTTCTTTGTTTTGCACTCTCAATCTTAAATATTTGTTACCCCCCAATAAAAAATTATAGACTTAAACCTTAAAAATTCATATATGAACATGAAAGAAGGACCAAAACGATGTGAAAAAAATATAAATTCCCAAATTTTTATATGAAATTAAGTGAAGAGACCACATGATAATGTTTTTCCAATTTATAATTATGCAATTCACGGAATTCTTTTATATGGTGCATGGTAACCGGTTATTACAGGTAGAAGAACAGTAAGACAGAATACTACAAGTTGGGAAAGGTACCTTTGTGAGGGCAAGTTGAATTAAGGTTAGTGTAGGCGGGACCCACATTCCCCAATCTTAAAAGCATATAACCAAACGATAACATCACCCACTTTCTTCTCCTTCACTTATCATTTATCATTTTTTTTTCTCTCCTTTTCCCTTTCTTATCTTTTTTTTTATTTTTAATATTATTACTAAATACTAAGTGTAATTTTGTATTGTAACGCTTTCTTCCAACCTCCCAACTTCGTCGTACTCTGTCACTGTCTCTTTCTCTCTTCCACCGGTTACCGCCTCTCCAAGTACTCACCCTTACACGTGCTTACTCCTCCCAAAAACTCTTCACACGTGCCACCTCTTACCCATACAACTCCTTCCTTTCTGTGGTGCAACAAATAAAAGTTAGAGAGAGAAAGTCACCAATATATAGACACATAGTAAAAATGAGATAAAATAAAAGCATATACTAACTTTTTTTTCTTGGTCTTGCCCATATAGTAGACCACTAGATGGGGTTACTCATCTAATCTAATAATAATTTTCAATCTTGTTTTTTTGTCTCTTAAAATCTCAAAACCAAAAGATCCTTTCTCTTCTAAACAAAGTCTTTTATTCATTTTTAGAGAGTGAATCTCGTGAGTTTGGTGCAGAAGTTTCAAACTTTTTCTTTCAATTTTGCACCATGAGGATCCGTAAGAGACAAGTTCTTTTCTCTTCTTCTGAGTCAGTTTCACCTTTGCATCTCTCAGATCCCCACCAGTCATCGATGGTGGTGCAACTTGGTGAGGGACCAAAACCTTGTTCTTCACAATCACAAGAACATGTTTCAGCTAGTTTCAGCTTGGATCGTTATCAGCCGTCTGATCAAACACTCCCACTGATCGGGAAACTAAACAACGGCCACGATTATCTACCTGTTGTTGAGGAAAGTGGGGTACACTATCAGCTCAACAAGCTAGATCCTTTGGTAAGCAAAAAAAAAAACATTTTGATTTTATTATTCTTATGTCTTAAAAATAAAAAACATCATTTGTTTATTATTTATTTGTTTTTTTTCTTCTGAGATTTCATGATTTGGGTTTTTACAAATGCACTTTTGTCTAATCTTTTACAAGTGGTTGCCCCTTGGTGTCAAATTTAATTAATTTTTTCTCAAAAAATAAAGAAAATGATTTTACACCCAGAAAGGGTTCTTACATTAAAACCATGTATTTTGGTATGGTTGATTTGATTGTGCAGGATAAGAAAGTTAGAGGAGAAGAAAAAGAGAGTGATGACTCAGGAGGTAACAAAAGTAATCATACCAGGTGAGAATGGAATGAATCTGTAACCTTTTTTCTATCTTATTCTTTCATGATATAGTAAAAAAGTTCTAATTTTTAACCAGCTTCCAAAAAGAAAATTGTGCTTTTTTATTTAAAGAATTATACCATTGGAAATTACTGTTGAAGGTGTTTTAAATAACAAGAATTTTTGTATATATACATTTATATAATATATAACCAAATTAAGCCCATCCTTCTTTTCTCTAAAATGGGTAGCTACCATTTTGCACTTGAGGTGCACTACTAGTTATAACTGGTCCCCATCTATATATTGCACTTTGTTCCTCAACAATAATGTTATTTATTATCTTCATGTCACTCAATAATATTCCCTTATATGCTCTAAATTTCATGTATGTGATTTTTTGTCTTTCTGGGTGTGCTTGGTTCTTAGCAAAGGAGATATCTTGGCTGTTTCTCAAGTCTTGCCATCCTCAAGCACTTTTGCTGAAGGTAACAAAAATTACTACTACTACTAATTAATTTGTTATTCTATGTATATATATTGCTTTGTGAGCATGGTTTAATTATAGTTAGAGCTCATATATGTATGTAGATGAGATATGGTTGGAGGGAGAGAAAACCATTCCGATAAAGAAAAGGAAAGGAAGGTTCGAGATTAATGGTATGGAGAGTAATGATAGTAAGAAAGTGAAGGCTAAGATGAACACCAAGATGAATAAGAAGTGCTCTTTGGGGAAAGATGATGAAGATGAAGAAAGTGAAACAAAAGTGAATATTAAGAAGAAGGTGACAAAAAGGGGAAGTGCACTGATGGAAGGTTCAAGGTGCAGTCGTGTTAATGGAAGAGGATGGAGGTGTTGTCAACAAACACTTGTTGGTTATTCACTTTGTGAGCATCATTTAGGGAAAGGAAGATTGAGAAGTATGACAAGTGTTAGAAATAGATCTAGTATTGGATTTTCTACTACTGCACCAAACAATGTTGTTGATAGTGCTTCATCTTCTAATTCTGATCTTGAAATGCTTGAAAAGAAAACCATTTATGGGAATGATGATAAGTTGGATGATGATGATGAGAAGAAGCCAGTGATAATTGCAAAAAAGAGAATGAAGCTTGGAATGGTTAAAGCCCGATCTATGAGCAGCTTATTGGGACAGACAGACAACAAGGTTGTAGTCAATGAGAATAACAAGTAAGACCGAAAGATTACAACAAAATTATCATGTATTTGAGGTTAATTTAAAGAGTTTTTAAGAATTCGTATTATTTTGGTGCTAGTATTGTCACTACTAATGTCCTACATATTCAACTTAAGTTTGGTGCTTTATTTTGGTACGTTGTTATGTGATATAAATATGTATTGAACATAAGACCTCTAAGTACTTTTTTTTTTGAAGAGATCAAAATGGTATATATTAACAACGGCGATGAAAATTTCTCAGTACAAGATGTACCAGAGAACTCACCCCGAAAAAGAATTGTTTAACAAAGTAATTACATAAAAAAGATCAGTCAATATCCAAACATAATAAAGAGTCCGACCACCATCTTTGAGAACCATACACAAAATTGGTGTTATTAGCTTTCAACCACCAAAACGAATTATATTTTGCCTTTTCTAATAGTTGTATAATCCGTGTTTCTATGTTCATGAAAGACCTCTAAGTACTAATTTCTATTGAGTTATATATATGCATTTAATATTATTTTTTCTTCATATTTCAAGACAAATTTATATTATTAATTAGAGTTGTATTTGAAATAAATAATAAATACATCCAATAATTTGAAATAAATATTATACTACTTCCATCACTAAATATATGATGAGACCTCTTGAGAAATTTTCGAGTCATTTTTATAAGAATCTTTTGAATTTATAATTGTACTAATTAATTTTTTACCGATTGGAGACAACCCTTGACAATTATCCTTTTGGAAACCCTTGGTTGATAGAATCAAAAGTTGTTTATTTGGTTGGAAATGTCGTATGGATGGTTGCCTTGTTCTCCTTAAGTCATCCTTGTCTTCCCTCTCGGCTTATTTTCTTTCTTTTTTCAAGGTTTCATCATGTATTATTTCCTTTATCGAATCTCTCTTTAAATATTTTTTTTATAGGGGAGGGGTGGGGGTGGTTGTGCGGCCGATAAGGTTCATTGGATTCACTGGGATACAATTTGCTTAGATAAGGACAAATGAGGTCTTGGTATGGGGCATCTTAAGGAATATAATTTAACGTTATTAGAAAAGTGGTGTTGGAGACGTTGAGGTCGGATGGTTTGTGTTTAAAGGTGCTAGCTCAAAAGTATGAGACGGTGAAGGGAGTTATCCATGATGGTGGCGGTAAGGCTTTGGCTTAGTGGCAGGATTTACAATCCATTCGATATCGATGATGTTATGGCCTTGGGTTTTCAAACTGGTTTGATAATCATTTAGTTATAGTATTGGGTAATAGGGAGAAAAATTATTTTCAACATTATCCTAGACTTTTTGGGGTTACAACTGATCCTAATATGACTATAACATATATGCATATGATGGGATGGTTTGTTAATGGGACTGGGCGACATTGGAGGAAACCTTTATTTGTTTGGGAAAAGGATATGTTGCATATGAATGCATTTTATCACTAGATAATGTTTCTTTGTAGTCTAATCTTATTGTCGGATGGTCTTGGAGGATTGATCTTAATGAAGAATATACAATCAAAGGGGCCTACAAACTTCTTTCTCAAAGGGAGGGTTCTGTTTTGGGTTGTCCGCAAAATCTTGATATTATTTAGAATAATTCAGTTATGATGAATGTGTCTCTTTATGCTTGGCAATTTTTGCATAATCGTTTTCTGACAAAGGATAATCTGTTTAGGCGTGACATTATTTATCATGATTTGTGTTTGTGCGCTAATAGTGGTGGTCTTGAAGAAACTTTATCTCATCTTTTCTTTTTTTAACGTGGTATTTTTCAAAAAGTTTTACACTTTATCTTGCATTAACTAAGTATCTCTAAACAAATTTAATATTACCATCAACTTTACCAAAATTTAATCTACGAGTCCTACGTCATAAAGACGGAAGTATTTAGGTACACTTATCTCTATTTAAAGTTGTATATAATGAAAGACCAATGGATTACTGTGAAAAACAACCATGTTTGCACATACTTTAAGGGAGGCAAATAAACCTTTTTGTTCACAACCTTTCAAGAGCGTCAAGGCTTACTCCAATCCTCAAATTTTTTATTTCATTCAAACTTGTATTACAAACATTATTATTCTTGCAATTGAAATAAGTTTGTTATATTTTAAAAATAACAAACCGTTTAAAAGGTTTGCTATATATAGCGAAACTTTTTATCGTGAAATTGGTTGAAGCATTTTTTTTATTTTTTTTTAGTTTAAAAGGAAAATGGAAAAACCGTTTTGATCACATTAATTTCAGATTTGGCAGAAAAGACACATGTAGTGGTGTAAGTCGTGATGGCTTTGTGGAAATCTCACATGATATTTAACCCTATTGTAATATTATTTTTTCATATATATTAAGAAAAATTGATAGTAAATTTAATATGTCAATTTTGTGTGAATTTTTAAAATACCTTTTTTTGACGAAGTTAACATGTTTAACTTAAACTTTTTATCATTTAAGATAAATTAATAAGAAGTATATTTAAAAACAAATGCATCTAATATATAAAGTTTGTTAAATAAATAGAGAAACACTACCGGGGGGTTCATCACTTGTTATAAAGTTTAAAGTGTAAATTTTATATTTGTAATGATGGATTCAACATACTAAAACTTTAAAAAATAACATTTTTTTATATGAAATTTATCAATTATTTTCTCTCTTAAATCCTTAACAAATGTCATATAACTTCTCAAATAAAAAAGGATATGCTGAATATTCTCAAAGAAAATTCCCTATATTTAGCACTCCTTAATAAAATGCATAGAAGTTTATGTAGTATTTAATAAAGATAATTTTTTTAGAAGTTCATAGGAATGAGTTTTTAACAACTTATCAAACCTTAATTGACTTTTTCCCCCTTTTTTTTTTCTTTTTCATCTTAAATCTAAAATTAATTAGTAGCTTATAATTTTGTAATGTAACGCTTTCTTCCACATCCTCCCAACTTCGTCGTACTCTGTCACTTTCTGTCTCTCTCTCTCTTCCACCGGTTACCGTCTCTCCAAGTCCCCACTCTTACACGTGCTTCTTCCTCCAAAAAACTCTTGGCACGTGCCATCTCTCACCCATACAACTCCCCTCCTTTCTGTGGTGCAACAAATAAAAGTTAGAGAGAGAAAGTAACTCGTGTGGAACCAATATATAGACACACACAAAAATGAGATAAAAGCAAAGCATATACTTGGTCTTTCCCATGTAGTAGACTAGACGGGTTTACTCATCTAATCTATCAAATAATTTTCAATCTTGTTTTTTTTCTCTCTCAAAACCAAAAGATCCTTTCTTTTCTAAACAAAGTCTTTTATTATTTATTTTGAGAGAGTGAATCTCGTGAGTTTGTGTGTACAAGTTTTTTCTTTCAATCTTGCACCGATGAGGATCCGTAAGAGACAAGTTCTTTTCTCTTCTTCTGAGTCAGTTTCACCTTTGCATCTCTCAGATCCCCACCAGTCATCGATGGTGGTGCAACTTGGTGAGGGACCAAAACCTTGTTCTTCACAATCACAAGAACATGTTTCAGCTAGTTTCAGCTTGGATCGTTATCAGCCGTCTGATCAAACACTCCCACTGATCGGGAAACTAAACAACGGCCACGATTATCTACCTGTTGTTGAGGAAAGTGGGGTACACTATCAGCTCAACAAGCTAGATCCTTTGGTAAGCAAAAAAAAAAACATTTTGATTTTATTATTCTTATGTCTTAAAAATAAAAAACATCATTTGTTTATTATTTATTTGTTTTTTTTCTTCTGAGATTTCATGATTTGGGTTTTTACAAATGCACTTTTGTCTAATCTTTTACAAGTGGTTGCCCCTTGGTGTCAAATTTAATTAATTTTTTCTCAAAAAATAAAGAAAATGATTTTACACCCAGAAAGGGTTCTTACATTAAAACCATGTATTTTGGTATGGTTGATTTGATTGTGCAGGATAAGAAAGTTAGAGGAGAAGAAAAAGAGAGTGATGACTCAGGAGGTAACAAAAGTAATCATACCAGGTGAGAATGGAATGAATCTGTAACCTTTTTTCTATCTTATTCTTTCATGATATAGTAAAAAAGTTCTAATTTTTAACCAGCTTCCAAAAAGAAAATTGTGCTTTTTTATTTAAAGAATTATACCATTGGAAATTACTGTTGAAGGTGTTTTAAATAACAAGAATTTTTGTATATATACATTTATATAATATATAACCAAATTAAGCCCATCCTTCTTTTCTCTAAAATGGGTAGCTACCATTTTGCACTTGAGGTGCACTACTAGTTATAACTGGTCCCCATCTATATATTGCACTTTGTTCCTCAACAATAATGTTATTTATTATCTTCATGTCACTCAATAATATTCCCTTATATGCTCTAAATTTCATGTATGTGATTTTTTGTCTTTCTGGGTGTGCTTGGTTCTTAGCAAAGGAGATATCTTGGCTGTTTCTCAAGTCTTGCCATCCTCAAGCACTTTTGCTGAAGGTAACAAAAATTACTACTACTACTAATTAATTTGTTATTCTATGTATATATATTGCTTTGTGAGCATGGTTTAATTATAGTTAGAGCTCATATATGTATGTAGATGAGATATGGTTGGAGGGAGAGAAAACCATTCCGATAAAGAAAAGGAAAGGAAGGTTCGAGATTAATGGTATGGAGAGTAATGATAGTAAGAAAGTGAAGGCTAAGATGAACACCAAGATGAATAAGAAGTGCTCTTTGGGGAAAGATGATGAAGATGAAGAAAGTGAAACAAAAGTGAATATTAAGAAGAAGGTGACAAAAAGGGGAAGTGCACTGATGGAAGGTTCAAGGTGCAGTCGTGTTAATGGAAGAGGATGGAGGTGTTGTCAACAAACACTTGTTGGTTATTCACTTTGTGAGCATCATTTAGGGAAAGGAAGATTGAGAAGTATGACAAGTGTTAGAAATAGATCTAGTATTGGATTTTCTACTACTGCACCAAACAATGTTGTTGATAGTGCTTCATCTTCTAATTCTGATCTTGAAATGCTTGAAAAGAAAACCATTTATGGGAATGATGATAAGTTGGATGATGATGATGAGAAGAAGCCAGTGATAATTGCAAAAAAGAGAATGAAGCTTGGAATGGTTAAAGCCCGATCTATGAGCAGCTTATTGGGACAGACAGACAACAAGGTTGTGGTCGATGAGAATAACAAGTAAGACCGAAAGATAACAATAAAATTATTATTACATGTATTTGAGGTTAATTTGAAGAATTTTAATGCTATAATTTGTATTATTTTGGTGCTAGTACTATCACTACTATGTCCTATATATTAAACTTAAGCTTGTGCTTTATTTTGGTACTTTTATGTGATATAGTTCTATTTTTTTTTTTAAGAAGTGATATAGTTCAAATATTATTATTGTTATTATTTTCTGAATATGAATGATGCTATTAGTTGTAGTATGTTCTCGTTTCATCTTTAATTAACTCCCTCGCTGATTTTGCACTGAAATGCGATATTCATGCACATATCTTTGGTTACATTTTCTAATGGATATTGCTTTATTTTACTGAAGGTCTCATCAGGAATATTATTATGTGTCCTTTTACCATATAAAGTTTATCATGATAGATTTCATGTGAAGATTTGTAATTATTTCAGAGACAAGAAAGCAGACAATAATTTTACATGTAACTTAGATGATTAACACCATCCATGCATGATGGTTTCAACAATCTAGTTCACGCGGATAATTTGTTGAAAATTTGCACATGCTATCAGAAGATCGTATCTTTGATAGTACTGCGGTGGAGATTTGAAAATTTGTTTAGTTACATACATATTTGTAGTTTCGACATGCGCATTGTGTGTGTACTTTGTCTCACTCTTGCTGTTTTAAAGACTTCTACATCAATTGTTTGCTAAATTCCTAGGTAAGTTAGAGTTTGGTTGGATAGTTGTATCACAAAATTTATTTAAAATTTGTTTTTTTCTTTCAAATAAGTTATTATAAAAATATGATTGATTAGATGATAAGTGTATATCCAATCAAACTCCAAAGATACTGAGGTCTTCACATAATTGTTTCAGTGTTTAATAGAAATCCACATGTACTTGGAATTTAGTATCAACCTATAGTCAACAATTTTGGCAACCTTCTATACACTTATAAATTGGAGTTTGAACAATAGGTAAGTAAGGTGCGACTAAAATCTATTTTAGTCGGAGATCAAATTTAATCCATTTAGTTAAAACATGTATATTGGGGTATAAAGTACAAGGACGTCCCAAGGACCAAACATGTCAAAGTGTAAAATAATTAATTAAGTCATAAACGTATTATATATAATAATATGAAAAATTAATTTTAGATATTGTCCAGTTTATATTAGTCAAGATGAGGGATCATATCCTCATGAACTCAGGTTTAGCCTTAGCAAAACTTAATTTTGTTTAATACTCTTTTATAAGTTTTGTGTTATTACTTTTTTTCATTTTAAAAAACATCAGTATACATTTTATTTTAGACTTCTTAATATGTTGAGTCAGCCCTCGATGCTACATTCTCTCTCCTAACTTCAGCCAATCCACTGCCATCATCCTCCCCCTACAAATCCAAATCTTTCCTCACACGATGTAGATCCACGGTGGTGATGCGATGCTCTTTTCCTTGGCATCTGCATCACCTAGCTTGTCTGTGTTGCTCACGGTGGCTGCTGATGACATTAGGTCATATAGCACTTTTGTTATAGTTTTTATGTAATTTTGGTTGAGTTCAGGTGATTGTGCATGAGTTAGAAGCTGCAAAAAGACTGATTTTTTATGCTGAAACAAAGGAGAAATCGTGCTCCGATTTACAGCATCGGGCTACGATTTTGCTGCATTTTTGAGACATTTTGTCTCGTA
>Ga0315914_1009030_pt1 | contig 12983 bp, 10 predicted proteins | sample MpolenodulesMG_FD_203920 | JGI IMG/M metagenome (GOLD analysis project Ga0315914, IMG submission 203920) | Medicago polymorpha root nodule microbial communities from Los Angeles, California, United States - elongated nodules | ecosystem: Host-associated > Plants > Roots > Nodule | place: USA...
CAATGATCAAACCCTTGGTTAAGAGACTCAAGCATGTACCACAATTTTTTAATTAAAATGGTTTTTAGTTTTCTAAGCGTCTTTTCCAAAAACTCCTATGGTAGCATCTATATCCAACACAACTCAATGCATGTAATCCCCATTTCAGACATACACATATATAAATGGTTTTTCCCAGTACCATGAAAAATATCAATGGTTTTTAATTTTTTATTACGAAATAGAAAAATATATAAATGGTCTTTCTATATCAAACTAAAACTATGCTGCATATGAAGCATGAAAAATAAGGAAATTTTTTGATGGAATATGCTCCACAATTCAGTGATAATGCAGTCACTTTAAAGGATAAGAATTTTTTTTATAAATTTTCAAATTTAGGGGGCATTTTGCACATAAGTGCAAAACTTCAGGGGGGTATTTGCAAAACGTCATGTTGACTAACAGAAGAATTTGACGGAGGGGGTAAATTGATTAACGTTGTGCAATTTCAGAGGGATAATTGAAGTTTTGTTAATTTCAGGGGTAATTGACGAAACTTACAATTTCAGGGGGTAATTGCCTATTTACTCGTAATAAAATCTTGAATATCCATATTGAGCTTGTGTTTAAAAAATAAAACACTGAAAAACAAACGTGGGCAGCTACATTAAAATAAAACAAAGCAAACTTGTAGTAAGTAAGTATCAGAAACAACATCGCACGCACTGAACTGAACTCAACTCGCCGTTAAACGCCGCCGGACTTCGTCGTCGGCCGCGACAAACATCACAACGTCACTTCAGGTTGTTTTCCTTTTCTCTCCACAGTTGATTCAAAAATTAGTGTTAATTTTTTCAACCAATGCAAAAGCTACTGTCTTTTACTAAATTCATTTGATAGACTGATTAAATCTGTGGTTCCATATTTGATGTTTTTCAGTATTATTGGGAAGTTTTTATGGCCATTGCATTCAAGTCATCTTGTTTCTTGCAATTCAACAAACCCGATACTGGTTTCCGGCTCAGCTTTTCGTCGAGAAAACCTTTCATAATCTCTGTAAAGAGATACACTCCCGTGGCTGCTATCAAAACCATGGAAACGGTTGGGATTTCTGAAACATTCAGCAGGCTCAAGAAACAAGGAAAGGCGAGTTCTTATATTTATTCCATTTTCTATGCTAATTCCAATCGATCATTTTCTTGTGTATGTTTGGTTCTTCCTTGAGAATAATTGATTTTGAGTGAATTGTTTCTGACGAAATGTGAGTTGAACTATAAAAGCTACAAATTCTAGCTTCAAGTAGAATCAATTTTGGAGGCAAAATCAATTATACTCGAAAGCAACCAAAACATGTTAGAATCAATTCTACATATCCAGAATCAATTTTGGCCCTTCTAGAAGTGAAACCAAACATATTTGCCTGTTCATAATGAATTAGTGATTATGATTATATACATTTTGTACCATGCCAACTTAATTTATTGCAAAGAAATAATGACTCGGAATACTGTTAATTCTTGACTTGATATGATTATTTTTTAAGAAGAAAATGTGTTTGTGTGAAGGTGGCTTTGATCCCATTCATCACAGCCGGTGATCCTGACCTTTCAACCACAGCAGAAGCACTGAAAGTTCTTGATTCTTGTGGATCTGATATTATTGAGCTTGGCGTTCCATATTCTGATCCTTTGGCAGATGGTCCTGTTATTCAGGTTTCATTCTTTCTTCTTTTCTAGTGATAATTAGCATGATTCACGAATCAAACTGACACATTTTTCTGTTCAGGCTGCTGCTACACGAGCTTTAGCAAGGGGGACCAATTTTGATTCAATTATTTCTATGTTGTACGAGGTAATTTCTATGAAACCATTTGCCATTTTCCAAGTCATAAACTACAACTACTATGTTGGAAATTCCGCCTTCAATGTGGTTTGCCCCTAGCTGCCTAATTGTGGCATTTGGGTTGCCTTCATTGCAACCTCCACCACCTTCATTGTGTTAGGTATGAAGGGGTGGGTTTAGTCCCACATTGCCTTGAGATATGACCTATGTAGTGCTTATAAAGTTTGGGTAGCCCTCACCTTACAAGCCGGTTTTGTAAGGTTTAATTAGGCCCAACACAAATTCTAAGATACTTGGATGAGGCTCTGCTGCAACCATTGATTTTCATTCACTAGGATGAGGCTCTGCTGCAACCATTGATTTTCATTCACAAATCATTTATTATTCTTTCCTCTTATATTCTTTAGTATTTGACAAATTAGTTGCCCAAATATCAAAATTTGTTAATTTACGAAGATTGAATCACTAAATTCTATCCTCCACCCTTGTTCTTGAAGTTGAAGAGGAAGGAGAGACTTTTAAGCCCTCACACTTATAATTATCATTGGAAAAATCACTGGAACAAACCCTGTTTTTGCAAGAAGTGATGCACTTGTGTTTTGTAAACATATTCAAACCCTGTTAGTTTTTTGTAATACAAGATAATAGGTAAATAGTCAACATCTGATGCTTATTGTTCATAAGTAGGGTGCACACTACAAACATATTTGAAGTTTTAACGATATTTTCTTGTGTCTCAATTTCATTTCATCTCATTCATCTTATTTGAACTCATAAAACCATGGTTTACTCCACCATTTTGAACCTTTGGCAAGATATCTTTTTGTGTGCATTGTCATCTAGTTAAAACCATTGTTCTAACTAGGAGGAGTTCAAAAACCTTCTCTTATGAATCATGGACTGGTTATCATTTTCCAATGGTTGATATGGCAGGTTGTTCCACAAATATCTACTCCGATTGCACTGTTTACTTATTACAACCCAATACTGAAGCGTGGTACGGGAAAATTTATGTCCATCGTAAGAGACACTGGCGTTCATGGTGAGACTCAACTGATGTGATGGTTTGACTGACAAATAACATAGCATATTAAAATTGCATTGTGCATAACTTCGTTTGGTCTATTTTCTAAACACGTTCTTTGATAAACAATGTCATAAAATGTGTCGGCAAGATCAGGAAACTGTCTAAAATTCTTATGTTATGTGGTATACTAAAAGTCAGATTTTTGGGTTTTGCTAATTGAATATCATTATAAAAAAGAAAGCGTCTTAACACTCTCCTGTCAATTTTCTGTCAAGGTTTCTATATCAGCCAAGTCTACTTAGAAATTGCTTATGAAATAAAACTTGTTTGTTTTATTTTCCCTTTTTCTTCTAGTTTGGTACTCAGGATAATATTCTTTTCTTTATACCATATGTATACAGGGCTTGTAGTCCCCGATGTTCCTCTGGAAGAGACAAAAACTTTAAGGGAAGAAGCTAAGAAGCATGGAATTGAACTGGTGTGTGCCTACCTTTGAAATTTTCTTTTACTTGGTTTTTGTATTTCATGTGGATATCCTTATACTGTTGATCATAATGATAGAGAAATAATTGTATGCTTCATTTTATTTGTTTGTGTTGGAAATTCCACTTTCATTGCGGTCTGCCCGTAGCCGACTTATTGCGGCCTTTGGTTGTCTTCATTGCAGCCATCAACACCTTCATTGTGTTGGGTTTGAAGGGGTGGATTTAGTCCCACATTGCTTAGAGATATAGCCTGTGTAGTGTTTTTAAAGCTTGGGCAGCCCTCACCTTTCATGCCGGTTTTTTAAGGATGAGTTAGGCCCAATATAAAAACATGAGAGTTTGTAATATGAAAATATGAATTTATATAAAGCTTGGGCAGCCCTCACCTTACATGCCAGTTTTTTAAGGATGAGTTAGGCCCAATATAAAAACATGAGTTTGTAATATGAAAATATGAATTTATATATTGTATAAATCCAGAAGTTATGCATGATGGTGATTGGACCAATGAAGTTTTGTTATGAGACATAATTGTATTCTCTCATGTTATACTTTTTGCAATATTGTGTATATATTTGACGGTGATATATTTTGTTAACATTTTCTAATATGTTTATTTTTTGTGTGGCTAAATAAATCTATGTGCACATGGCTATAGTTAGTTAATTTGGTATATTTGCTTCTTTGATGTCATCAAGGTACTCCTCACGACTCCCACCACTCCGACAGACCGGATGAAAGCCATTGTTGATGCTGCAGAAGGATTTGTGTATCTTGTAAGAGCTTTTGTCAATCATGCTATCTTCTTTTTTGCCGTCTTTTTATCTGTATAATTTCTTTTTCACTATTTCCAAAACAAATAAAAATTGGTATATGTTTATCTGTGTTTCTCTTCTTTTTAGCAGTTTATTAGTTTAATTGTGTTGTGTGTAAGATGAGCTGTTCACCCACTGACTGCCATCCTGCTCTAGGAAACATATTTTCTCCTGCTACTAGGCTGATGAAATCTGAATAATTTTGAGCTTCTCTATTCATTCTAGAGCATTAAACACACTCTAAGATATGGTTGTCTCATTTCTATTGGTGCCATCATCAAAGCAAAAATGCTAATGGTTTTCAGTTATGCATCTTTATTCATTCTAGAGCATTAAACACACTCCAAGAATTCTAGACTTGTTATGGTTGTCTCATTTCTACCGGTGCCATCATCAAAGCAAAAATACTAATGGTTTTTAGTTATGCATCTTTATTTTATGAATTTTCTCTTGAACATTTGCACACTAAGGAGACAACTGTCTTTTGCTCTGAATTAATACATTTTCCTCTGGTAATATCGATTTTTATTTTATTTTTATGATTTCACAATTTTACATGATTTCCTGCAATCAAGATATGAATATCTCAGCAAAAGCTGTGAGGACTATTTATTTCTTCTTAAACAATGAAGATTGCTTTTTGTAGCATTTACTAGGCTGGAATTGGACAAAATTTTATGTGGTAGCCAGCCGTGGAAATGAACAGACATTTTTACATTCTTTTGTGAAATGGTCATACTTTGGTGTCGTCTAAACAGTTTAGGTTTCTTTAAATAATCCTTCATAAAGTTGTTCAACTTCGGTTATTTTACTGGATGTTGAAGTCTTCAAATATTTACTTTAAATTTTTTAGGCTAGACAAAGAGATTTATTTTCAAACAAATGTTTTAGCTCACTTGTCCAATAGGGCTAGGAAGTTGACAGTGATAATAAGTCGCTTAGAGTTGAGAAATGGAATACACTGAAAAACAAAAATATCTTGCATAACTATCTCAGATCAATGTGCACCGGCGGTAATTGTTGTTACCCATTTGTTGATTTAAATTATAGGTGAGCTCTGTTGGGGTCACTGGAGCCCGAACGTCAGTTAGTGGTAAAGTTCAGGCCCTTCTGCAGGAAATCAAAGAGGTTTGTCTCTGTTCATTCTAAAAATGAATTTGGATTGACAGCTGCCAAAATATGATGCAGTTGCTGCAGTCATGAGATTGAAGTCATTAGATTTCAATGGCTCAATTTCTGAATTTATATTTTAAGTCCAATTTGCTAAGTTAAAATACTTTTGATCTTAAATCCAACGGATCTGAATCTTATGACAGTAGATTGCAGGGGACGCAAATCCAGTTCAAATTTGTTTCCCCTTCTTTTTCAACACCTCCTCATTCTTTATTGTTTCAAGAGCTGAAAACTGATCAACTAAGATTGATACAGTAGTATACCATAGAACTTGGTGAATCTTGATATTCATGCTCTTTATTGACTTTTTTATGTTTTGTTTTATAAATGAAGGCAACAACTAAGCCTGTGGCAGTTGGTTTTGGGATATCAACACCTGAGCATGTGAAGCAGGCAAGTACTTTGTCCATATTACTTTAGTATGTTTCTACTTAAATTTGGTTAAATAATTAATCGAATCAATCAAATAATTTGTTACAGATAGTGGGATGGGGAGCTGATGGCGTGATTGTTGGCAGTGCTATGGTGAGGTTGCTTGGTGAAGCCAAATCTCCTCAAGAGGGACTGAAAGAACTGGAAAAATTCACCCGCTCCTTAAAATCAGCACTTGATTGAAATTATGTCTGGATCAGCACAAACTTCTCGCAGTTTTTTTTTTTTTAATTGCGTCTGGATTTGAATAGTTCAATTTTTTTTATAACAATTTTGAATAATATGGTCAAGTTTTTGTACATTTTCAATTATGCCTATAGATATTTTAGTTACTGAGCTAAGAGTGTTTTATGTTAGATGTATCTCCTTTCTCTGCTGAGCTGTGCCAACTGGTTCCCATAATCATTTGGTATACAGAAGTTTTGAGATTGACTAGTTGAACACTCTGATTGGATCCATCTACACCAGTATCTTTGATAAATTTGGGCGAGAGCATTTCTACGAAAATTGTGTTGTCTACAACTTACATTGAAAGGACAAAGATATTGTAATGCTTTGCGACAAACTCGAGAGAAATTATATTTTCACGCAAGTTTTATTACAGAATTGATTTATGCATTTACAAAATCACTATTTTTTTTCCTTAAAGCCTTTCACATGTACTAATTGTTAAAAACTGTACTACACGAGTTTAAAACGTTCGTGGACGTCCAAAAACTTCCTATAGCATTTTGATTAGAGGTTTTCTTTCGTTTAACACAATTCAATTTTCATATATTGTCTAGTCTCTGTCTCATTTGACTCTCAAAGCACCAAGTTTGTTAGTCTAAGAATGGGTTAGGATTTAAAGAACCGGTCCAAACAAAATTTAAGAACGGGTTTTTTAGAGGGAAGAACGGATTAAAGTTGGGTATAACTCGTCGCAAAATGTTCGTTGCTCACTTTTCATCCCTAGTTGTTAGCTCTTACGTCAGCGATGAGGTTTTATAAACAATATTCAGTGTGAAATTTATGTTAGTTTAAAGAAAAATAGAAGTATTTGTAAGAGATCATGACAACATTTAGTTAGAGAAACACTCAATTTGAATACTGATCACCTTATGATTTAGAATCTAAAGAACGAGCTGACAAAAACTTAGTGTTGAGTTAGTGACAAATATAACCTACTCCAAGTTCCAACCCCTGCTCACCCCTAATCTATATATTGTCTATTACTATAGAGTAGGGGTAACAAAATGGGCAACCATCAACACTATTGCAATTGCAATATCTTCCCCTGTTGTGTGCTCATTGAATGCAACTTCAATCTGTTCGAAGTTGTTTCTAAACATAACAACTACTGCAAGAGGAGGTTGAGAATCTCAATACTTTACAAAAAATATAAATGGAACAACATTCAAGAAGGCAGGGATCACCATATTCGCCTCACAATTGCCACATCACCGCAATTTGAATTTGCTCAAGTACATTAAGCTTGACCTAAATCTGCAGTCACCTTATGCACTTACATGTTTAACAATTAGCATTCATCTCTGCGGTATATATGATGAGAGGTTGGCTATTCTGCACGATTTCTTTTGTTGCCGCCCGAAGTTAATTAAATCGAAATATTCAACAACTGTTTCAAATAAGTATCTTGAACTTGATCTTAAGAATCATTCATCTAACCATCACTTCCATCCTTGACAAGCACGACGGAGCTTGTGTCTCTCTGGTGTTGTATGACTTGCAACTAAGGCATTTGTGAGCCACAACATGAAATCTTACTTCAGATGTTTCTCCGCAGTCGTTACATAGAATCCAAACCTTTTAACATATAACAAACAATTTAAGGGTTTTGGAATCCAACTGTTTCTGCAGCAACACGCAAATATTAATTTCATATTTCATATACCATTTTGTTTCGATACATTTCAGGCATAGGTATTGATGCAACCTGAAATTTTATGGTGCAAATAGATTAAAGGTTATGCTCATCCGACTAATGAATCAACTAACAACTTAGGAATGATATTATTGTAAACCACGATAACTAGGTTTTGACTAGATTGTGACACAAATAGAGAGTTACCTCCTCATCCATTTTCTCCCACACACGCGACATGTCACAGAATGATTTCGAGCAAACAGGGCATGAATATCTGCAAAATATAAAGACAATTTTTAACGCATGTACAGCCATTGAAGACCCTTTAGTTGTGTATAACACTAACTGGAGATGTTGTTGCATTTCTCTCACACAACCCAAATGTATGGTATGACCACACGGCAATACAGTGATGTCTTTAGTGGTATCGAAAAGAAACTGCACAGATGAAAATATTAGATGAGATCAACTGATTTGTACAGTCTGAAAAAGAAATCTACATAGAGGTCTGCTGGCTATTACCCTGCAAATATTACCTCAAAGCAAACTGGGCAGTTTTGATGCATTGCTTTTTCAATACAACGGTGTGAATCCTTCATCAACGTTGAATACTGAATTGACACAGTTAAAAGATTTTGTTTCTTTTGGGAAGCAATGTTCAATAAAAAAACTTACCACATTGGTTACAGTGGAAAAAGTTCTCTTCACCTCCAGTTCTGTTATTATTGTAAGACATAGGCTGTCAAAATATAAATTATAAAGTGCATTTATGATTGCTAAAATGTAAGAATTAACATTAAAGAAATGTGAAAATTTCGGACCTGCATATGCCACATTCATCACAATGATATTGATTTTTTGATACCTGGAAATACAAATAATTTTTCAGTTATCCAAAACATAGAGAGAAAGACAAAAAGATGTTGGGGATAAAGTGAGAGACAAAAGAAGCTAACATCGTCATCAAAGAACTTGCATTTGGAGCAGAAGTATTTACCCATGCAAACACCACATTGAATGCAAACCTGTTGAACCTCCATAAGAAGTAAAAAATACCATTATTACTAGAATTTTAATTAGGCCATGTATTTCACTTGCATCTTGCTCAGTGCTACACAAGGAACAGAACAGATGACCTTTGTAGTATTGTTTATGTATGTTCAGCTCTTATCTTAAAAGAAATTACATTGCATAGAATCAAATAGTGGAATTGATTCAAAGTAATAACTTGTAAGCAAAACCATGAGTTATGAAAATAGTTTATACGGAAATAACTTAATCTTAGTGTTTATGCCAAAAGAATTTAATGTTGTTGATAGGTACACAGTACATACAACTTGAATCGAATTCTGTGAAAACGACGTCTTGCGGGAATCAATTACATTATGGTGTGGTAAAAGGAAAGAATAATATTTAGAAAGTTAGAAGTAGTTATTAAGGAACCTTAGATTGCAACATGGTGCTATGATCTTGCATCTCCTTTTATAATGGGAGCACCTTCAATTAATAACACGAACTTATAAGAAATAAATGAATTACTAGATTGTTATTGTTATGAAAGAAAAGAGAAAGAGAAATGCCTGTAACGTGGACGTGGTGGTTATTATGAGGTTCCATTTATTTTGGTCTTGATATCACGGGTGGGAAGGTTTTATATATGAGTAGAAGAACAGCAAAACAATGGGACTTTTTTGGTCCCTATAAAATTTTCAATCACTACTTTTGGTCCCTCTTTTAATGTAAACTTATATGTAGAATTCATATTTTTGAATAAAATTTTGCATAAAAATTCATAATATTACAAGAATCTCTTCCAAAAAATATTAGAATTTTTTAACAAAACATGAATTTAATTTGTGTTTTGTTAAAAAATTCTAACTTTTTTTTTGAATTTTTTATACAATATTTTACACATTTTTGGACAATTTCATTAAAAAATACAAATGTTAACTTAAAAATAAGAACCAAAAGTAGTTATTGAAAATTTTATAGGGACTAAAAGTTGAAGGAAAATTTTAAAGGGACTAAAACGAAAAGTTGGTATATTTATAGGGACCAAAAACATATTTAACCCAAACTAATTAAGGAAACAAAAAACAAGGACTTCAAAATATCTTTGGTCATGAACGTGTAATAGATAATCACAATAATCCTTCAAAATAGTATTTTACGTTAAAATATTTTGTTAATATTGTTATATTAATCCTTCAATATTATTTATTGTCATGTAAGTCCTTATACATATTTACATACTGTCACTTCAGTTCTTATATAAAAATAAGGGGAAATTACACCCACTTCCCCCGAAGTTTTCTTAAAAACCACTAACACCCCTCTAGTTTTCAACTAGACACTAACCTCCCTCAAATTTTATTCAGATTGACAAACATCTCCCTTTTAATTAACATTGTTACATCACCGTTAGTTATCTGTTGCTTAACCCTTTTCACTTTCATTCACCTTCCTACACTCTATGTCATTCTCTTCCACCGTGGTCGCTGTTATGATTTTCTACTCTCATCATGAATCATCCTTCATTACATTAAATGCTTAAAAATGATACAAAACTATTATCCAAGAATATTATTAATTTAATTATAAAAATAAGCAAAAAGAAGTGTTCCTGATTCTTGTCCTTGGGCTGTGATATATCGGCTTTTTTTTAACTGTAGCACTGTATTAAAAATTAATTACCAAACTACCACCCTTTTGAGATAATTGACACTGCTACGATTTATTTATTTTTGACTTGACATCATTTTCTCTAAATTGAAGGACACGTGTGTTTGCTTTGGGAATGGAATATCACAAACTTTGTTTTTTCTTTAATATTATTTTTTCTTTATTCTATTTTGTTTTTTCTTTTTACGTAGAACAATGTTCTATTTTTTTTTTTAATAAACAATGTTCTATTTTATTGATTTGTTTCATATTAAAAATATAAATAAAGTTTCTATTTTATTTAATTTAGGGTTAAATATGTTATTGATTGCTATAAAATTGTGAACTTTTAAGTTTAATCCTTATTTAATTTTAATACTCCCTCCGGTTCTATTTATAAGAAACGTTTGAGTCAACAAAAGTGAATGTATTTGATCCAATTTTTTAAACAGATGCATTAACTTTTGTTGACTCAAATTTCAGACTCTGGCAACTTACAAGAGGGGATGGAATTCCTTACGAAAGAAATGGCAATACGATGCATAAAAGAATACCATATGAACAAGGCCCCAGACTTTGTGTTGAACACTCTGATACCACTAGATGGATTGTCCGTTGTGCATCGTCAATGGTTTCACAAGATCACCGACAACTATCCTCAACTTTCATTTGCCAGAGCATCCTACAAATGGTAAAGCAGGATCCTACAATCTCAGTTTCAGTACTCATTGCACACATACGATCGAAGTACACATATACTACTACTTACAGGAAAGCATGGATTGCAAAACAGAAGACTATAGAGATGATATACGGGAACTGGGAGGATTCATACAAGGAACTTCCAAGGGGACTCCTTGCTTTCCAAACTTATCTTCCAAGAACTATTACAGATATTGAAACCGTGCCTTTTATTAAGGATGGATATGTTGTTCTGGGGAAGGCAACCTTCAAACGTCTCTTTTGGAGTTTCAAACCATGCATCGAAGGATTTGCTTACTATAAGCCAATTGTTTCAGTTGATGGAACATGGTTGTATGGTAAGTATTGTGGGACGTTACTAATTGCAATGGCTCGGGATGGGAGGAACAATACCATTCCAGTAGCATACGCCATTGTTGAGGGTGAGACATTTGATGCATGGTTTTTCTTCCTCCAGCGCTTGCGATTGTTTGTCACACCCCAACCCGATCTGTGCTTGATTTTAGATAGACACGAGTCAATCGAAAGTGTTGTTAGGCGTCTAAACAATAATTGGCACCATGTCTTCTGCATTCGACACATAACGCAAAACTTCACGAGGACTTTCAAAAATACAGAGATGGAAAAAAAAAGTAACCAATATGGGTTAGTATTTTTCTTATATACAGTCGCGCATATATAAATTATTTTATGAAGTCATAAACAATGTTAATTTTTGTGCTTTCAGGATACTCAATGACTTAGCCAAGCATCACACAGTACAAGAATCAAATAAGGGATGGTCTGGTGATGTTGTGAAGTGGGTCGATGATATTCCAAAGAAACAATGACTACAAGCATATGATGAAGGGAGACGTTGGGGGCACATGACAACTAACATTTCCGAGTGCGTGAACAATGTACTAAAAGGGGTGCGTAATCTTCTAATCAGTCCAATTGTTCAGGCAACCTATTACAGGTCTACTGAACCTTTCGTAAAGAGAGGGAGTGAGGCCCAAGCAATGATGGCATCTTGTAAAATTTACTCAGATAAAGTCATGGATAATCTTGCCAAAGAACGAACAATATCAAACACTCATCAAGTCTATATTCACAATCGTGGACAAAGTATTTTTAGTGTTCAGGAGTTGGTTCGTCCACCAAGCGGCCGACCAACATGCACATTCATGGTAGACCTCGACAAAAAATGGAACTGAACTGTGCCACAATCCAATCATGCAGAGGGATCCAAAAGGTCGTCCACAGTCTGCTCGAATTCATACTGAAATGGATCAAAGGGAAAGTAGTAGACACCCAAAGAGATGTCGTATATGCCGGAATGAGGGACACAGCAAGAAAAAATGTCCTAACAATACTAATGTTTCTGAAAGAAATTGATTTGTTGTTATATATCAATTTCGTCGTTTGATATGTAGTGTATTGGAAGGTCAAATTAATGTAATCTATAATATATTTTATGTGTCAAATTTTATTTTACATTTTTCTTTAATATCATTAATTAAATAATTAATTTTTTAATTAAATTTAAACAAACCAATTTGTGCCAAAATAAAATTTCTAAACAAACCAATAAGAAAGAACATTGTTCTACGGAAAAAGAAAAACAATACTAGAATAAAGAAAAAAATAATATTAAGAAAAAATAATGAAGTTTGCGATGTTCCACTCCCAAAGCAAACACACGTGTCCTTTAATTTGAGGAAAATGATGTCAAGTCAAAAAAAAAATAGTAGCAGTGTCAATTATCTCAAAAGGGTGGTAGTTTGGTGCATAGTTTTAAAACTCGGCTCGGACCGGCCGGTCGGACCGGTAACCGGTGGGTAGGCCGGTTCGAGCCAACATTTGGATCGGCCATGCAATTGACTCGGCCGGAACCGGTCAAAACCGGTGACTCGGCCGAGTTTGTGGTCTGACCGGTTCTCTTTTTTTTTTTTTTTTTTTTAAGCATTTACCAAAACGACGTCGTTTTGGTTTTTTAAATAAAAATAAATAAAAAA
>Ga0315914_1009031_pt1 | contig 12983 bp, 5 predicted proteins | sample MpolenodulesMG_FD_203920 | JGI IMG/M metagenome (GOLD analysis project Ga0315914, IMG submission 203920) | Medicago polymorpha root nodule microbial communities from Los Angeles, California, United States - elongated nodules | ecosystem: Host-associated > Plants > Roots > Nodule | place: USA...
TTCTTTTAATAAAAGAGTAGAAAGATAACGATATGTTCCACAATTTTTTATTTAAAATTTAGTAATTTATTAAATAAAAAACTTATTAATTTCAATACACTCAAAAAATGAGTGAGAATAGGTCAGCTAATTAAAATCCTAAGATTTGTTAATTTTATCATAAAATTAATGATAATTATATAATAATTTATTACTTTTTAAAATTTGCACAGTGGTTAAGTAGAATTATAATGCTAAGATTTTGTGAATGTATTTGATGTTGTGTTGGTTAAGCTTGATTTTATGATTTTTGGAGGTCGGGGGTTCGATTCCTGTGTAACTTTAAACACTCAAAATAAAAACAAATAATTTGAATTCAACAAAAGATACTCAAAATTGGAGAAAATGAATTTGCAAGATTTTGTGTGTGTTTGGGTGAAATTGGAAGTGTTTTTATGGAAATGTATTTAACTGTAATGTTTTTTTTTTAATTATGTAATTTCATTTTTTTTAATTTTCTGTGTTTTTTTCTCTCATGAAGATGATGAATAAGTTGATAAAGATATGATGAAGAAGATGAAGGAAAGATGAATATGTTGATTTAATAAAAATCTTGAAGAGAGAGAATATGGATAAATAAAGAAAGGGAAATAAAGAGGAGAGAGAATTGGTACTAGAAGAAAAATCATGTGTAGACGGTGTACTACAATAACATAGAGACCAAATAAATCTAACCGTTAAGATCATGAAATAAACATGTCCATGGTGGAACATATAGAGCAAGCGGTCCATATTAAAATTTGTCCTATATCTGATGTATCATCACTTAAAATTTGATTGGCTGAATTAAACGACTGCACCGAAGAAGTCAATTGTCCGACTTCTTCAGAGAAGCTCCCTAAAAAAAAGGTGTGAACTTATAATTAATCAAAAGAAACATTGAAGAAGCCTAGACAATTTAATGTAAGAAGAACCTTAGCTTTCATTTCACTCTTTGTCTCTTTCTTCCCACTCTCCTTTTCACTCTCTTTCTATCAGAAACAAACAAAGAGACAAACATAATGGATCAATCCAAGTACTACTAGTTTACAACAATAATAAAACAACCAAACATCATACAAACAGTACGTACATCTATTTTGTTTTAATTCAAACTAAAAACAACTTCACTGTTATTGTCTTCATCTTCACTTCCACTTTCTTCTTCTTCCATGTAAGTTTCAATTACTTTATGTCCATCAAAACTCAAAGATTCCAATGTGTGTGGAGCATGGCCATTACCAAAAGCACGAACATGATCTTTTAGTGATCTTTTGTGTTTGAAATCAGAACCACAGATACAAAACCAAAGCTTCCCACAATTTTTCTCATGTGTCCTCCAATCTCCTCTTACAGCAAATGTCTTCCTACACTTTCTGCATTCGAATGATTTCCCTCCGTGCTTTCTCTTGTAGTGTGTTTGAAGGGTTCTGAAATCTTTCAGTGGTCTTGCCCTTGGATAGTTTATGTTGTTTCTGCAACCCTCAGCACAACAGTAACATGGTAGTTTCAACATTGATGAAGATGATGCTGGTTTTGGCCCTTTTAGAGACTCCGGTCCTTTCCTATATTGAGATCCATGTCCCCACATATGCATCTACCATACAATACAACAATATCATAACTAGTACCATATATATGAATCATGTTTTGATATTAATATAGTAAGCTCAATATGATTCATTCATGGAAGAAAAGTAAGGTACACAAAAATGACACTATCTTAGTGCTAATTAAAAAGGCATAATATAGGTATAAGTTATTTATTATGTACATGTAAAATTGCTTTTAGATTTCAAAATAGAGTTAATGAATGATTAATTTAAAGGCAAGGTGTATGTTTTATATGAGAGAGAAATATTGTATCAGATATTTAGTCATGATATGGTAAAAATAAATGATAAAAATATAATAATGGATGAACCTGCATGTTGTTGAAACGGTTGAAGGTTTTGTTACAGACAGTGCAAGAAAATTGGGTGGGACCAACAAGGATTTGAGCAGGAGAAGGGATCCAATATTGAGGAATAATGGGAGTGTGAGATGGTTTGGAAGTGAAAGTTGGATTAATTAGGGCATTAAGTGCTACATTTACAGCAGAAGTATGGTCATGGTGGAGAGAGGTAGTAGTAGAAATAGGTTTTTGATGAAAGGGAGGGATAGTAGTAGGATGAGGGGGTGCGAGTATGGGAGGTATTTGGTGGCCAGGAGGAGCAAGAGAGAGGAAGATGGAATCTTCATCATCCAAGCTGCTGCTGCAAGAGGCACTCTCACAAGAGAATGAGTAGTACTGATGATGAGTTTGCATGGTGATTATGCAGCATTTGGTTGATGGGATGAGATATATGAATAGGGCACGTAGATGATAAGGAAGGAAATGAAGGACTGTGGAGAGAGCTTTCTCAGTTTTTGTTAGAAATGGCCAGTAATTTGCATGCTGTACGTTTTATTTCTAGCTAATTTAGTTCTATTTTATGTAAATGTCACCTTCAACGGGTGTACGAAAATAGTTTTTATACAACTTTTATAGTTGAACACTTTTAACTTTTCAACACTCATCTATCATAGTGATCTCTTCATTTTATCTCTATCTTAGTTTCTATCACGTCATCAATTTATGTAATCTATCATAGTACTATTTATTTCTTTCTATATCAAGGTGTAGATAAGATTATGGGTGTCTATTGATCATTTTTCGTATTTATATTAGTATAACTGAGAATAATTTTTAACGGGGACACAAAGATTTAGACAAATATCTTTTGGCCGCACACACAAAAAAATTAAGAAAATATAATAAATAAATGATGTGTTTTTTAAATAATTGTATGATATTGCTTTTATGAGTGTGTCACGAAATAATGTGTATAGGTCATTGTGTCCACACAAGAATCGCCGGTATAACTAGTCTAAAGTGTTTCAAAAAGAATTTTAAAATTTTGAAAATTTTGACCCGCTTAAACCCAATTAACATCGTCATTCATTTCATAAAAGTTTGGTTTGATTTGATTTTGTGAAAAAATATTGCAATAACTAAATTAAATCAAATTGACTATACTTTTGATTTATTTTTATGTTTTTGGAGTCTAATGACGAAATTCAGATACATTAAATATTGAGAAGTGGAAAATTGCGGATTCAAATTCTCACTCCTTTATATCATATATCTTTCCCAAGTCTTTTACCATCTAAGTTTCACTAATAGTACCGCACCTTATTTAGCATGTATATATTTTTAATGGCTAATTAGTGTAATAATAAAAAAAGAAAAAACTATATGATAAAGCTCACAAATTAATTTATGTATCACCATTCTTTACGGTTCTTGGGTTTTCTAACTTTCTCCTGTGCCTGCATTTACTCTTTGGCAATGAACAACACACACCAAAAATTGATATCGTGCAATAAAAGGTGCAGTTTCTTTCCAATTGGAGACAGAGAAAACACACAAAAATGTACATATAAGTGCAAAGTGAGTGATAGTATTAACAGAGTAAGTAGACAAGGAAAACTGTAAAAGGGGAGAGTACGTGTGTCCCTCTTTCCAAGTGATAGTGATAGTGACAGACATTTGTGATAGTGATACTGATACAAAAGGGTGCATCTAATGAAGCTCAAGTGTGGTAGTAAGTCATGATACATCGATGTTTCTCATTCTTTGTGCATATATGATACGTCTCATTCAATTTAGTACTGATTCAAGTGTGTGGTAAAAAGTAAATATAGATAGAGGCCATGAAATTAACTAAAAAGAACATAATATAAGTACAAATGAATTTCGAAGTATATATAATATATCCATGTAAGCTCATACTTTATGACAGTTTAATTATGCTAACTTTATTTTTATGGACATATGATATATAGTTTCTTTTTACAGTAATATTATCGTTTTATTATGTCCATAAAAAAGTTTATTTGCTATAACTTTCACAAAAGCTTTGCATGGATCGACAAATACTCCCTCTGTTCCAAAATAAAAGCAAAAATCGGTCAATATAAGTTGATGTATCTGGTACAAATTTTGAATCAAATACATTAGCTTTTGTTGACCATTTTTTGCTTATATTTTGGAACTAAGGGAGTAACGTAGGTCTCATATTTTTGTAGGTTTTTTTACGCTGACTCTGAAAAATTGTAGATAATTTGTTCAACACTCGATGAAAGTTAACCACATGCGTAAATTTGCAATTAAAGTAAAAAACTAGTTTTTTGGATACAATTTGTAAATTTACTCATATGACTAATTTTTATTGGATGTTGCATAAATTACTTACAAATATTCAAAGACAACCTAGGTCTCAACTTTTTATTTTATGGCCTTGTTAACAAGTTCCCTTATTTTAAGGAAACTAAAAATAGTAGTTTTGTATTGGAAATTACAATTTTTAAACTTTTAGAAAGTTAAATTCAACACTTTTCAATACATTTTTTTAGCATTTTCCTTTGTTTTATGGAAAGGAGCAACTCCTATTTCTTAATTAGCATGTGATCATAAATTTGATCATTGACTTATACATAGGAAAATTCACTATTTGAAAGAGATGGCCCTTAAATATGCTTTATAAATCCTCAAATAGATAGATTATCTCTACACTTATTTGGGAAAGATTATTTGTAGTTTGGTTTTGTTTTATCATTTCTTCTTGATAAAAAAAATATGGGGAAGATTATTTAAAAAAAAAAAAAACTATACTCATTCAAAACTCTTTCTTAGGTTTTATCTTAAATTCTTAAGCTAATTGAGCTTTATCGTCTTAAGTTCGACCGACAATTAACCAAAATTTGTCAATAATTTATTCTCATCGGAATTAAAAATTGTATTCTCCTAAATATTTGGTGAAGCTCAGTAATCACTAACTCACTTAAGTGTCCATATCGAAATAAGTGGAAACTTTTGCATGATAGCTAGATGGCATATATAAATGGTGAAATTCTGAATGTCGGGAGAAAAAGTCGGAGAAATATGAAACCATTTTTGTGTTGTGTTATGTTACCCAGCTAATCAGGAATTGAAGCAGCACATGAAGGCTGTGGCACTTTTCACCTTGGGCAAAAAAAGAGAGAAGGGAGACACCATTAATGGGACCAAGTATAAAGAACTTGTTGGTAATGGTAGGACATATACTCGTTTATATCCTTGATTGGACATAGCCCTAATATAATCAAACCTGAACTCATTTATATTGACTGTTCCACCCATCCCATCAATCAATTTATATCTTGCTATTGCTCACATTCAGGTGATCCACCAATTGGGATGCCAAAAAGGTTAGGTAAATATTCCAATTTGAGTTTACCAAGTTTTTCATATGCTTAAATTATATGATCCCAGTTCAAACATAATTGTGAATATTGCACTTACTGACTTAGCTTTAGATATATATGCATTTTGTCACGTTTAATTTTTTCATGCTTTTTCTTTGCACACCCTAGTTGTGGCCTATGAAGCACAAATATTCATCAAATTAGGCGTGTTCCGGTGTTTGATATGTGTCGTGTCCGACACCAACACCTATAATTACACTGAATTATGTGATTTTCTCAAATTATTATTAGCAGTGTCAGTGTAAGTGTCGTGTCCGTATTCATGCTTCATACGTGATGGCTCTTGATATGTGAATATTTAAATCCTATCCTATCCTATATGATAAAAAAGCTTAAAGGCTAGTTATGCTTTCATTACCGTGAAATTGCATATAGTAAAAATTTACCTCACGAGCTTCTGACTAGTTGAGGAAAGAAAGCAATAATTTTCCAAAGGTATATAGACAAAAAAATAGCTGAATGATAGCTACATTACAAACTCATGAGTTCATCTAACTTAAATGCTATAAACGTCATTCCTCAACTTGAAAAAAAGCAAGAGATAATGGTAATACATAGATATATTTGTTCAACAAAAGATACATAGATATATAGAGGCTTTGGATTCGATCTAATACATGACATGGATTGAATGACATGGGCCAAACAAGTACAGAAAGTGAGTCCTGTAGCTCGTGCACGAGTTTATGTATAGTGTGGGACTTGAATATGGGAAAGACAGATATAAAGTTTACCATTTTGTTGTTCTTGTCCAAGAAAGGAAATTAACTTGGACGAACTCAACAGTAGTATATGAAATGAAACTTTCATAGCTCCTCATATCATTCATATGTCACAGCCTCGTCCAAAGGGATAATACTTGGATGACATTGTGGTTGGTGATATTGGTGACATTGGTCAACCACAATGTCACACGTGTACAAAGAAACAAAAAAATATTATGAAAGAGAAAGAAGAAAGACACTTGTGGCATTATGGTTGGTCAATGTCACAATGTCACCAACCACAATGTCACCCAAGTGCTACCCCGTCCAAAGACTCTTCATGTTGTCCTCTGCAGCCATTGTGATTTTGTGCTCTTATAGTTATATTTTCTCTCATAAGTCACAACCTTTTGTTCTATGTAGTTTTTATATCTCACTCAAATTAGACCGACATATTATGCCTTGGCCCCACTATATTTCATAGATTTATTTTATATATGCACAAAATATTTAAAAAAGTTTGACTTTCATTATAATCTAACTAAATAGTCATACAGTTGATAGATTGTGATTGATTGACAATTTAAAAAGTTTTATGCATCAAAATTATTCAAATTTAATATTACTATTCCTAATGTTAATAGGATATATTGCTCAAAAAAAAATAGATATTATTTCAGTTAGAATTAATTGTTTAATTAGTTATGAGTAGATGTGGCAATTAGATTCATCGAATTCATATCCATTTGATCCATCTACTATAAAGATCATCAAATCCATCCATCAAATAATTTTTGTTTAAATGGATTAGATTTAATCCATCCAATTTATTTTCAAAATTACAATGGATCAATTTAAATGTTAATATAAATTCAATTAATCAAATATAAAAATAATTATTAAAAAATAGAAAACCGAAATATATATATATATATATATATATAAAAAAAAAAAACAAAACATGAATTTTTACTAATATAATTGTTAACTTTTTCATTTACATTTTAGTAAATATGAAGAAAAGAATTTATGAAAATATGACGAACCACTAGAGCTATGTCTTGGGCATCGAAAATCTGACCGAATCAATGTCGTCCACCATCGTGGGTCGTCGGAGCTCCGCCACCGGACCACCATGGTCAACGCCGATGGCCCTAGTCAACACTGGCAAACCACCCCATTTAATATTTTTTTATTAATTATAATTAAACTTTTAGATAAAGAATAATAAAATTGAATTGGGCTAAATATATAATTTTTATTCAATTGGGCTTTATAAGAAAATTTGTTTTGGGCCCAAACAAAAATATATATATATTTAGGGCTGCATTTTTTATGTACCAATTCATTTAAAAAATACCCCCACAAAAAAAGAAATCACTTAAAAAATATATATAAAAAAAATACATTTCAATGGATCGATTTTATCTTTAATGAATTGGATTGGATTTTTTTAAAGAATTTTAGTGAATTGTAATGGATTAATGGACTTTTTTAATCCATCCAAACCATCCATTTTCCACTCTTAGTTATGAGTAGTTAGGATTTAGTTACTCAATTAGTTGATGCAAGTAGACTCTAAATAGAATTATATTTGCGTATTTTATAATTTTTGATTAATCAAAATATTGTTCATATGCTAAATAAAATATTTATGGTGTTAGATAAAATAAAATTAATCAACTTCTACTTAAGTCTATGTATTTAGTTGCAATATTCGTAATAATTTTGAAAAAAACTAAAAGTTGGGAGTGTTTTCAAAAACTACTAGTTAGTGTTGAAATGGTACGCTCTTAAGAGGCTCAGCCCAATCATTAGTTGGTAAAAATAAGGATTTCGTTTTCCAACCCTATGTCATTCTAGCGCACCCTATAATTTTTTCAAAAATACCCTTTGTTTAAATTTTAGAATCCGGACAAGATTGTTAGGGTTTTTCGGATTCTAAAATATGAACCTTCACGTACTTCATTTTTTGTGTTGTATTTGATGTCAAAGGTCTCTGCTAACCGTCGTAGAATCCACGCATAAACTGCAAAACAATTGCAAGGATTCTATGAATGATCAACAATGACCATGACACCATAAACATTCCCAAAAAACTAAAAAATGTTTAAGAAAAAGTAAGAAAAGATGGAAAGTGAAGAATGAATGAAATTTTTGAAGATGCAAGCCTATTTATAGTTGTAAATCAGTCCTATACCAGAACTACATTCAAAGGGAACATTTTCCATGGTCCAACTGACCAAAAATGCATTAAACTCCATGGTCCAACTGACCAAAAATGCATTAAACACACCAGAAACCGTCTAAATCTTTGGTGAAACACCACAATCCACCTAGTCTGAGAGTTTTCAGATTATACAACCTGAGCCTGTCTAAATATTTTCGAATTGTATAATTCGAATAGCACCAGACTATGTTTAAGTTTCATTTTTGGTAGGTTTTCATGGTCAATGACATCGGGAAAAAAATTAAAAAAAAGGTACAAAAATAATTAAACAACTTTAAACAACACAATAACATAAGTGATGGATCTTCTGAGAAGGTGTTCGAAGAGATGTTTTTGTACTTGATCCAGCTGGCCGCCAACTGACACATTTCGATCTGCAGGTCAATTGGATCAAGTTCATAAGAACCTCTTCGGAATCAAATATGCAACATAATGATAAAAGGCTAGGTGTTTTGAGTTAGATCTTGCTGCCTTGCCAACTAACATAGGTATATTGCCAAGACAACAAGATCTAACTCATAGCAATCTCTTGGTGTTCATTTTAAATAGTTTAGCATTAGGTTTGAATATTTTATGTAATAAGTGTTAAGCTTAATCTTTATTTTATTGTAAATGTATTGATATATTAATAAAATGATATTTTATTTGTATCATGTTGTCCTTTTAATTTTGTTTATATTTGAATTTATTTTATATTATTTTTCATTTATATTTATGTCATCGAAATAATATAAACCACAATCTTGAAAAATCTGGGCAAAACATATTTCGGATTGTAATCCGAAAAATCTAACAATCTGTTTTGGATTATATAATCTAAACCAAAGGTATTTTTAGAAAGAAAAAAAATAAGACGCGTGATAAACTTATAGAATGGACAAAGTAATAGCCTTAAAAATGCGCATAAAGGCGCAATAAAGGCACCATATCCAAGTCCATTGAGGTGACTACCTTGTTTTATAGCATGGTGCAACACTAGATTTTACCTCCTGCACCATGTCAGGAGGCATCACGTCTCAGTACACAAGCAACACAAGATAAGAACCTTCTATGACACCTTATAGGAGACGTCGAATATAAAGGGAGCGCTGGTATGCTCCACTTTCTTAAGCATTAACCAACTTTTGAATAGTTATTAAGTTGTTCCTACTTACAAGTGACCTCATTTAAATTAGATAGGCACACCTGTCTATCTTGGATTGGGTTACTCCAAACATCAGGATGAACCTCGTAACAAACTCCACCAAATCGCAGAAGGGGAGATAGCAACAACCAGGAAATGTATCAGCATATGCATCACTATAAATAAGGGTCTCACCCCTAGAAATGAGCACATGTTACTTATCTCAATCAGTTACTCATCTTGCTACCTGCTAGCACTTATTTGGACATCATGGTGTCTTTTGCAGGCATGTCCCCTGTTACTTGAAAAAGAAGCATACGATCAGTCATGGTGAGTTTGATTCCTGAATAAACTTCATCGTTCATTCAGGAACAAGTCTTATTTTAGTTTCCTTCTAAAAAAAATTATAATTAAAAAAGTGGTTTTCTACTATTTTATTAATTAAAAGAAAACTGGACGGTTCAACGTTTTTCACAATTGAACCTCTTCTAATTTTAAATATGCATAAACACCGGATGATGAATATCTAATCTAATTTTGATTAAATTGAAAAGGCTTGTTGCATCACTAATTGATAAAAAAATACTCTAATTACACAACAATGGGAAATGGCTCACCTAAATGGTCTGCGCACTGAAATAATATGTGTGTTTGTTTCAGCTTTAAAAAGAATAGATTTTGCGTCAAAAGAATTTAGAGATTTTTTTTTAGAGATTTTAAAAAAAATCTGAAGTTGTTTGTGTTTGCCTACTATCCATAAAAATCCATTTTAAAAAAAAAAGTTCTAACATGTACATGTGTTATCTCCTTGTTGTTGAAAAAAAATAGATTTTGAGAAAAGCTAATCCTAATAGCTTTTCATTTTAGGATTAAAATAGATTTTTTTGATAAAATGATTTTTCTAAAAATCCTAAACAAACACTTAAAAATAAAAAAAGTGATTTTTTTAAGAAAAAAATAATACTTTTTTTAAAAAAATTTGAAACAAACGGGCCCAATATATTGTAGCACTGGGGGAAGAAGAAAAAAAACCAAGCCATCGCATTCACACCTTAGTTACGACCACTAGCACAAACCATTAAGTTAAATTTTGAAATTACCAGCAAAAGTTATAAAATAATAAAAATTTCAAATTCCAATTCAGATAGAAAACTTTCAAAGAGAAAGAAAATGAAACAAGATAATAAGAGATGAATCGTTTTCTCAAAAAAAAAAAAAGAGATGAATCGTGAATGGAGGGTAATAGATAGGCAGAACCTATTTGATGTTTATGAAAATGCAAAATATTGGTATTAAGTATGGAAGAGAGAAAAGCGAAAATAAACGTGTATTGATAGAATAAAGAATTGTTGGGTACAGTAGTAGGAGGATGCAATTATATATAAATCCTAAAGTAACTAACACACCCAATTAAAAATCTAAATCTAACTCTTGACCAAAAAAAAAAATTCTAAATCTAACTAATTTGCAATAAACATACTCTAACAATTTGATTTAATTTTTTCTCTGAGAGGTGATATTTGTTTTCATGTTTGGTAGGATAACAAACATATTTAAATAATTTATTTGTAACATACTCTCTTCGGTAACCTATTTGGGTTGACTTGGTGATATTGACTTGGGTCATGGAAGTGTACTCATCCTCGATTCTCTTCGGTGTCAATTTGATGGCTAATTTAGCTTCTTAAAAAAACAGACTCTTCTATAGTCAAAATGCATCGTTAGTTATTTAATGAATCCGAAATGAAAATATTTGCTTATGATAGTGATCGGATGAAGCATATATTTAAATCAATTAAATTTGATGTTTATGGGATGTTAGCGTTAGAGATGGACGTTGTAATTTTAAAGAATGAAACTCTATTTGTTTAAGGAGAATGAAGCTCAATTTTGATCAAGAACATTTGTAAAATGGTTATTAGTGTCACTTTATTAATTAATAAAAGAATCTGTTTTCCAATTTTTTTAATAAATAAACTCAATTAAATTTGACAGAAACGTTGGGACAAAATAAAGTTTTTACCACTTACAAATTAATTGTTGCATTGGCAAAAAAAAAAATTAATTAATAGACAGCTCAATTTCACTTTTGATCGGGTCGTAATTTCATATCGGTTATATTTATGTTTAAAATCAAATCAGAGCGTAATTTTCAACCGACTTTGTTAATCAAGTGTGTAATTTTAAAATGTCTATTTAACAATCACCCCTTCATCATCTATAAGCCATAAATGTGCTATATTTTCTTGAGCCCGTGATAGTTGGTTGTCTTTATTTTGTATCATGCACGTTTTTTTTCTGGTAAAAATATACTGCACTAAGTGTTATAAAAGCTACAGAAACTATAATTAGCTTAATCGAATTTTTTGGGTACAAAAAGCCCAATTTGAACTTGTAAGATGATATTGAGTTTTTCTTTTGTAACATTCTGTTTCTTATCTTGTTAACGGAAGTTGAATTAGTCGGGCTCGACTGAGACTTCTTGACTAAGATTCTCTTACTTCAAGCTGTTGGAATAAAGGGTATTTCTTAAAATCATCTCTTGAGTTTTGATGATAACAATGTATTAAAAATTATCAATTGGATATGATAAACATTTGTTCAAGTGTACAGGATCCAAATCAAAGTACTATTCATAAAGATTCTGATTGAACAAGTCAAAGAGCAAATGAATTTTATTGAAGCTTAGAGCGTCTGAAAGAAATGTGTTTGAAAGATATGCGTCTGAAGAAATGCGTCTGAAGAAACGGGTCTGAAGTAAGCGCTCCTGAAGACACGTCATCAGAAGCAAGGTCATCAGAAGCAAGGTTATCAGAAGCATCTCATCAGAAGCCACTTCACCAGAGTTGACAAAGTACAATGTACGAACTGTACGACCACTAACTCTGCGCACGCCTCTGCAACCACCATCTCTGCAACTTGTCTCCACATCAAGACAAGAATAACAGTAATATTGCTGCAGACGTTGTTCCGTTTCAAATGGAATGGATTTGAAATTAGTTCTTCATAGGACAATTATCAAATCAGGCAAAATATCAATGGTGAAGAATCAAAGCTTCAAGCAAGACAAGTTGATGTAACGGCTAATTCTCAACGTCTCTCAAATCCTCTAGAAATAGGGATAAAGACTTGAAGAATATAGAGACAACAAGAACATATAAAAAGCAAAGGCCAATACTATGTGCAAAACGTCGCAAACACATCAACAACTTAGAGAATTCTTACAATAGTTCATATCTTAGAATTCTCAAGTGTCTAGAAAAACAGAGTCTGTTCTATTCATATTGTTTTGTGAATACCTCTGATTGTATATCAAGTATTCAAAACCTTATTCAATTATTTGTGATTGAGCAAAGGAAGTCTCTTGGAGTTGTCCTTGAGCATAGAAGTCTCTTTCTTGTGTGATTGAGCATATAAGTCTCTTGGAGTTGTCCTTGAGCATTGATAAGTCTCTTTTCTTGTGTGATTGAGCATAGAAGTCTCTTGGAGTTGTCCTTGAGCATTGAGAAGTCTCTTTCTTGTGTGATTGAGCAACTTGTAATCCGACATTACATTTTAGTGGAACTCTCCTTGGAAGTGC
>Ga0315914_1009039_pt1 | contig 12973 bp, 5 predicted proteins | sample MpolenodulesMG_FD_203920 | JGI IMG/M metagenome (GOLD analysis project Ga0315914, IMG submission 203920) | Medicago polymorpha root nodule microbial communities from Los Angeles, California, United States - elongated nodules | ecosystem: Host-associated > Plants > Roots > Nodule | place: USA...
TGCACATAAATAACTCAGCAGGCTATGTGAAAATAGTTATGTAAACGACAAGATGTACAAAGAAGTTTTATTGTACAGATATAATACAATTGTTTGTGGTTTCTTTTCTTATTCAGAAAAAAAAAATCATTTTATCTTAGTCTCTTATTGAACTCTCTCAAATCTAAACAGACTAGAAAAATTGGATCCTTGGCAAACTATTACAAAACACAGGTCAATTTATTGATAGCATAAATCCGTTTTTCTCATTATGCATGTGATTGACAATTAATATGTGGCTCTGAAAATTACACTGTCTATAATTGATAATAAATTTGTTAGAATTGGGTTTATCTTTACAATAAATTTGTCTATAATTGATATTTTTCCCGAATTGGGTTTATCTTTCCAGGTTTGAATCCGAGATATTTCGTTTTGTGTGTGTGTGAATTTATAATGGTGTTTGTCACTTCATCTACCAACAAAATAAAAGAAATGGGTGCATCCAATCAAGATCATAATTCCATGATTCACTTGTTCCAATGTAAATTGGAAAAATCGTGATAGGGATTCTATCTTATTCATGATCTTTATTGCGTCATATTCAGTCCAAACTCTTAATGTTGCTTTATTATGATCCTCTTCAACAAGTGAGATTGGACAGACTTAAAATCATAAATGGTGAGGATCTTGACACGGCAGGAATGTGTTGCTTATAAAACAAACTTTTGATATTTGGTTTTCTAGGACCTTGTAACACCCAAAATGCTTTTCTTTTGTTGACTGGAACAACGCAAAAAATGTTGATTCCAGTTCAGTTATGTTATTTGGTAAATCTTACAGGCTAATATTTAACGAAATTAACCATTACAAAAAAGTCAAATTAGAGTGTTCTTATATAAATAAACTAATATATTAAAATAAAGAAAATAATAATCAAGCCTTTGGGCCCTGTTAAAAGAGGTCAAGTCTTAGAGTGTGTTTATTTGAGTGGTGGTCAACCACAGCTTGTGAGTTCAGAGCTCACACCGCGACTTTTAGAAGCTCCAATGTGTAGCTCTGGTCCAATGTTATTTGATCCTATGGTTTAGTATTTTCTAACCATACGCCTATTCATTTAGCATCCTTTGGTGGGAAGAACTTCGAATCTTCCTATTTGCAGCAGCACTAAGCAGCGCTTCCCGTCGATTTGTAGCACATGCTATATATTCTTGCAAAGGTGGAAGGTTTGCTTGTTCGCCGTCTTTAGACACTTGTCCCCGGATAATCTGTCCAACCATGAAGAAATGCTTTTATTTAAATAATAGGAGTACCTCAGAATACTGTAAGAAACTGGAAATTGAATTTTTTTCTCTTCTTACCTTTGATGCCCAGGATCGTTCCGCTTGCAAACAAACATCTCTGATATCTCTTCCAGCCATACTGAAACAATAACAACCAATGAACATGAAAAGAACAAAAAAAAAAGAAGTGTGCATAACAATTTAGATAACTGTAACTTGAGCGCAGTGTTTTTTTTCTTCTTAAAAGGGATTGGCGCAGTAAAGTTAAAAATGGCTAAGGTCTTGTTACTAATATTCAATATCAAGATTAAGAATGTGCATTGGTTGGTAGAGGTAAGTAATATGAACACGTCTATCTATATACATTCTGCATATTCTACTCACGAATAACTCTGCTGGGAAACTCAATAGTTAGTCAAACTTACTCTTCTGCAACTCTTGCAAGTTCATCAAGTTCGGCTTTAGACAGGTGCTTTGCATATTTAGATGCTATTTCCTGACGAGTTTGTTGATCAGGTAAACCAAAAGCGATCATAGTATCAAACCGACTACAAGAAGAAAAAAAGACAGCTAGGTTAATATTCTTGGCTCCTGCATGAACAATTATGTAAATTTGTAAGCTATAGAGCAATTTTTCTTAAGCTCACCTAATTAATGCAGGATCAAGGTCCTCCTTTCTATTTGTGGCAGCAATGACAACCACTTTCTTATCCTGCTCAAAGCCATCTATCTGCAAAGTTTGTTTCATTCTTAAGTCAAATTCCACAAAAACAAATCTTTTAGCACGTTAATATACTTCGGTTGATCTGTTGATAGTTTGATATACAAGTTTAAATAACAAGAATTTAGATAAGACCTATAATTCTTTTTATCACTCGGCTCCTATTCTGTTAGGATTCCCTATTTTCTTTTCTTTTCTGATCCTGCATACACCTTATTCTGTTTATCTTTCGGCTCATTATCTATCTATCACCCGACTCTCTCTCGGTCTCTTTCTAGAATAAACATGAGATCTGCACCCAACTTTTTTTTTGGACAATGGGTCCAACGAATTTATTATGTACTTCTTATCAGTTCTCAAGATGATTACAGTATTAAGAAAATAAGTCCACGGCTTGGATCCAGTAAAACAAATATATGAATATCATTGTACATTAATTCATATAACAAATATCAAGACTTCTTACTGGATGAATGTAGTTACTAAATTAATCAACACTGCTGAACTGAGCTCTATCAAAAACTAAATTATTTCAAATTCCAATACAAAATAATCCTGATGACTACTTATGATGCTAAAATTTACAAGTTGAAATCAAGTCCAACAACTTCCAAAGTAAAAATATAGACCTGTTCGTTATATATCAAAATAAAAGTGATTTTCATATAATTAATTTGGAGAATTATTTAGAGATTTTTAAGAAAATCATAAACTATGGTTAAAAAAGCATTCAAGTGGAAAAACTATGCGTGTCAAAATAGCTATTTCATTTTCAGCATGAATCATTTTTTAACAAAATGATCTTTGAAAGAAAACTTACACACAAACGTAACTAAAACATCAAAAGATTCTTTTAAAATCTAAAACAAGCAGGTCCATAAAGATATATAAAATGTCATTATGCCGCATAAAGCAGTAAGTAACAATATTAACCTGTCGCAATAATACTGACAACATTCTACGTGTAGCTTCATGCATATCATTATCACGAGAAGCAGCAAGAGAATCAATCTGTATGTCAAGAAAAATGCAAACAACACATAGGGAGATCAAATTGGAAAATCAATAAGAGGAAAATATCAATTCCTCAACAGCATTTATCACTTGATTACCTCGTCCAAAAATATAATAGCACCATTGGGAAGATTGTTTGCTAGTGAAAACACTTTCCCTAAGAGGCGTTCACTTTTACCGTAGAATTCAGACATCACTACCTCAAGTGGCACATAAAGCAAAGGGACTCCCTGCCAAGTCAAGTTGAACACCAATTTGAGTTCACTACGTACTCAAACTCAATACAAAATTCTACATAATTCACTCCACATATTTCCTATTATATAGAAGAAGGCATACAACTACAAGGAACACTGGAACCAAGCTCAATGGTAAAATACAAAATTCTGCATAATTTAGTATATAGAAGGCATGCTACAACACTATATTGAACCAAAGTCAAAACCATAAGCATCACTATTCGAACTAGCACGGAACATATATAATCATTACATGGATATTGATTATTGAACAGTATTTTACATGCTTTTGTGTTCTAGATCACGTATTCCCCACCCCACCAAAGGAGGAATATGAGATTTGATTGCAACCTTCTTTCCCTGCCCAAAAAAACAAGCTGGCAAGCCAGCTCCCCCTATTATGGCCCCCCAAAAAAAGGAAATTGTACTTTAAACCTATTGCAAAATGTGATTATGATAAGATGATATCACCAGTTTGGAAACACCTTCCCACCATTTCCTTCCCCTTGCAAAAGACAAATGCAAATTGCAAAGACAATTGAAATGTATTGAAATGATAAACTTCCCCTCCATTGTTAGTCTTTCAAAGACAAACCAGGAGTCAGTTCTTGAAGCACCTAAACTTCTTTACATGTGCATGGTGACCAAGATAACATTCCTAGAGTGTAGCTTTAGAAGATATAAAGTCAAACATTTATGTGGGGCAAAAGTAAAATACAAAACAATCACTAATTACTACATGATCCAGTTTCCTTGTGAAAAATAGAAGATCCTACTTCCTCATAAATGATATATGAACAACAAAAGTAGTAACATGCAACTTCAACATGTCCCGTGTATACCTAATAACTTCATATCTTACACGAGCCCCTTGCAAAAAACATTTCCAGGACAGCTTTAATTTATTGTTTTATTTTTTTCTCCTAAATTAAGGGCAAGGGAAGGTATTCAGGAACCAGTGAAACAATAAAGCTTATGGGTACAGCAGTAAAAGAGTTAAAAGCAGCTTACTGCTTGATTGGCAATAACACGGGCACAAGAGGTTTTCCCTGTACCTGAAACCATAAAATATGCCACTCAAGCATTATTTATGCATTAGAAGTTAGAAGAAAGAAAATTAAATATTACTCTATCATCAAAGTTACTTTGTTTCACTAATTGAGATTCCAACTTTACAGAAGAAAATTTCAACCAATATAATTTCTTATCAAAACAAAGTCACAATGTATGTAATCGATACTCATAATCCAATAGAAATGATAGTAGTTTGAAGATCATTGGTACATTTGATGTGCCAAAAAGTAAATAAATAAAATAATTTCCTGTTGTATTTATGTCCAAACCATTTAAGAAGAGCTCTATAAACATTACTACCTCCGTCCCTAGATATAGGAGCCTTTTGCCAAAATTGCGGAGATTAAGAAAGTTGGTTGTAGTATTAAATTTGTATATAATTATTATTGTTTTTACAATTTTACCCTTAAGAGAGAGAGTTAATTTATGTTTTCAATATAATATTTATTGTTGATTGAAGAAAAAAATGCAAAATAAATAAGGGTATGTTGGTAAAGAAATAATTAATGTACTTGGAAATATCAAAGGGATCTTATAAAAAGGGACAAATTATTTTTTCAAAAGGGTCTTATAATTAGGAACGGAGGTAGTAAATAGTAAGATAAAAAATTTCATAGTTACCAAATTGTACCCCAATTTTCCACAATTAAAGAAGTCTGGTCAATTTTAAAACTAATAATTGAGAGAGAAGGATGTACGGACAAACATTTGCCATGAAGTTGAATAAAAACATAATATATAATATCTACTCCTACCCTAGATGTTTCAAATTATTCAATTATACAGCAAACATATAAAAGTAGCCATAGTTACAACAAACCTGGTGGACCTTCAAACAGCACGGCTCGAGGTCTGTTAGACTCAAACTTATGCCGAGTCCCTCGAGCAATATCATCATATACTTCAGGACTGCGCAAAGCCAATAGTACTGTATCTTCTATTACCCTGCAAATGTTTAATTAAAGATTATGTAAACAAACTGAATTACATAGCTGAGAGCACATGCCAACAGAAATAAAGATTAGGATGTGGGAGATCAAAATAAGTTTCTGAAATTAATGGTCCAAACCCAATTCGCTAAGGAGATTGAGTACGAGGTGGGTCGTTGGCTGTGAAAGGATTCTGTGTACAGACTAGAAGCTGATCACGTTCACAATAGGAAGAAGATTTTTGCAGGGAGATGGCCACAGGGAGTCTATGTCTAAGGAATTTTTTTTTATCCTAGTGGAGGTTACATGATGCCGATGGTTGATTGTCAAGTCAACACAAGTAAAGTCCGAGACTTCAGACAGTGAGACCCCAGTGGAACTTTTAATTTCAACTATTCAACTTGAGGACAATGTGAATATTGAGAGGGGGGAGGAGGAGTATTGACAGGTAACGCCCTTAGTTGCTTTTGGAAAGGAACCAAGAGTGGGAGTGAAATAGGTCTCACAAATACCTGAAATTTAATAGTTTTTTATTAATAAACATTATTTTGTTTTGTATACAGAACCAATTCCTACCAGGTCCACTTGCATCCCAGGTATCACATAACAAAAATTTAAAATCTTTGTGAACAACATTTTCTTTCTAGATGCAATAGAACATTGAGCTAACCGCAAAGTAGAGACTGAATTTCCAAATGTGCATATATTCACATACCGTTTTTGATGCTCGTACCCAGCGATGATGTCCCATGATATCTCACTGTTTGATATACCTATGGGTTCATCAAGCCCATATACTTTTACTCCCATGGCCTCAAGACTAGAAATAGATTTATCTACAGATTGCGGCTGTTCAGTCTCTCCCTTTGGCTTTCTTTCCAAGGGATTTCTTTCTACCAACTTGTTACCAGCTAATTGTAAAACAGATATGAAAGCATCAAGCTCTTCAAGGCTTAAGTTCCCTTCCTTCATAAATTCAACTTCCTGCAATGATGGCCGAAGAAGATAATTTCTTAATGAGTGATTACCACTATTTTCAGTGCACCCACCAAAGCCCATATTTTAAACATCAAATTAAGAAAAATGCAAAATTAAATGCTTACAACTTTATCTGTGCCAATGAGAGAATGAAATATAAGTATACATAGATCTCTATCACGTGCATTTGTATCTGTCACGGAAGGATCATTCTGTTGAATATGTTTTTGCTTTGATGGATGAGTCAGGGTTAGTTGCCAAGCAACCGTGCTGCGGATAGATCACAAGAAACATTTAGAATTTTGAGTAAGGAATGAAAAAGTGCACTAAAATTCCTTAGAACACAGAAATCGAAAATGAAGTACCTGTCCCATGCACGCAAAATCATATCTGAACCACCGCTATGGCCTTCAGATTTCAGTCCAAGATGTGCAGTAAGATTTGCAATAACTTGTGAAACTTCACAACCCAGAGGAATTTGAAACTTTATACTCACCTATAATTGCAATTCCTCCATCAGATATAGTTTGACTTCAATTGCAGTAATATACCATCACATCATCAAACTAGCACAGTAATTGAAAGTCATGTCTTTCGATTTAAGGAAAAATAAGTAGTAGAATGTGGCCAAGTCAACGGCATTAAAGAAAAGGAGAGGTTGGAATCAAATCATGTCACCCATGAAGTTAAAAACTAATATATGAAGAGGATGATCTAAGTTGAATTTAAAACAGTATTGGATATCATATAGAAAAAGGACATTGAAAAACAAAATTCTCTAGCACTCAGATTAGCTACCAGTGAAGAAGGTCAAAGCAGTACTGAAATGTTAAGAAAAGGTAAAATTTGTTTGCTTATTCTATTACATGTTAAAAAAACGAAAGGGAGTGGAAGGAAGGGTGGAACTTTTGTTCTTTTTCAGCTAAGCCTCACTTTCTGGTTTACATGAATAACTTTACAAAACAGAAATCGTAAATCTGTCTAATTTATCTGTCACTCTTGGAATACTAGCTTGTGTCAAATTATGTCACTTTAATTACATAGGGATTTAATCCATATACACAGTCAGTACAAAGACTTTTTACAGTTTACACTACCAGTCAATCATAATCGTCATATCATAAAAAATGTCTGAGTTAATCATAATTACTTCTAAAGCCACGCATATAACCGGCCATCGTTTGTTTAATTATATCAAAATTAAACTCTTTTTCATAATATTATATCTCAACTCATGATATGTGAAATTCTTTTTGAGATACTTAAAGGAAGTTAGCCAATGGTAGGACAAAACAGAACGAGAACCTACCATGTACGAAATATTCATTATTGAGTATACTGTCAATTTTCCCTCTGAAATTGTAGGGGTCTGACATTCACCTCTAAAATTATCGAATAGGCTAAAAAGACTCCAATTTTAAATGACACCAAACAACTTGGTCATTCTGTTAACTTGTAAGGACTAGTTTAAAAATAAGTGACATAATTCAGAGACTGGCCCCGTTTGGATTGGCTTATTTTTGAGCAATTAAAAACAGCTTAAACAAATAAATAAGTTTTATGTATTATTCATAAGCTTGTCAAGGTAGTTTATGAAAAAACAGCTTATGAAAATAAGTAAGAACTTATGAATTAACATAAAAGCTTATTTATTTGCATAAGTTATTTTCATAAGCTCGAAAATACGTCAATCCAAACGGACCCTAATTTGCTAGTATGTGATATAATTCATGGACTAATTTCATAGTAAATTAGATAAAAGTTAATAGAAGAACTAAGCTGCTAGACATAATTCAAAATCATAGTCTTTTTTGCCTATTCACAAATTTCTTTTTAGCTCGACATAATCCTCATTCGCGAATTGGTTACTTTGGTTACTTACTCATTAATAATTCATTCAAAGATAATTATGCAAATCACATATAACAAAATGCAACAATAATATAACCTTTTGGCCTTTAACAGCGACATTGAAACGAGGAACAGAACCTTGACGAATTCCTTTAGCTGTAAGCAAGTCCTGAATTCTCTGACGCTCTTTCATAGCAATTTCTTGCACATCTTCATTAGCTTGTTCTTCCGCATAAGCAGTTTCCACTAATCCAATTCCAAATAAACCAGCCAATACAGCAGGTAACATCGAATACTGTCCATAATCCCCTCGCAAAACTCTCGAAACATCGGAAACTGATGAAGATGATGATCGAGCAGTTGCAGATTCTACTCCTAAACAGAAATTCAAATAATAATGAAAAAATGAATCATTGAGAAAATTGAAGTGTTAGAGAGAGAAAGGTACTTGGAGAGAGAGAAGAGTGAAGACGGCGAGAGAAGTGAGAAGTTATGGTTTGAGAAGAAGGAAATGAACGAAAACGAAAACGCGATGATCGAATTGATCTAAGAAGATGCTCCATTGAGAGAGTGAAGAGATGAAGGGCTGATATTGTGACACGTCGGTGTTGATGTTATAAGAACAAGAACGCGCGGTGAAGTAAACTGAAACGGAGAGATAGTTTATTGCTCTAGCTTTCCTGCTCAACAAGGCAACTAGTGTTGAACGCCAAGGTTTAAGTAATTTACAGATACCACTGGGTTTATCACATCTATAAATTTAAATATCTTTATATTTAAAAACTATGGTACATTTTTTTTTTTTATGTAAGTGAGAAAAAAAAAATATATGGTTTGAAAGAGAAAAAAATGATTTAGTGTGAGTTACTCATCGTTTTGGAAAACAGTTTGTAAAGTTTTAAATTGAGTTGTTTTGTGTCTATTAATTTTTCAACCAGATGACTATATTTTTATTTTTTTTTGTACAGACCATCAAGTTGATTAAATCAAAAGACACCTCTTAGAAGTTACAGAAAGATGATAACTAAACAGAATGAAGATTTTGTCCATACAACATGGGAAAATCATGTCACCAGTCCCATAAACATATCAAAGATGAAAATCTATGAAGAGGAGAAAACAAGTGATTTTGGTCTTAGGTCCACGAGCTCTACGTATCCAGAAGACATGAAGAAAGGAAAAAGTTATGGTCCACGGGCCTCGTGCGCGGTGCACACATTGAAATAGAAAAAGAAGAAAGCACACAACAAACAACATGTGTCGTGCGTGTATGCCAACATGGCACGTGTTCGAATGCGAGATTTTGCCTCTATATTTGGCTTTTCCCCCAGAAAGAAGAATTATGATTCCCGACAGCTCAAAGGCATGAAGGTGCAACCAAAGCAACCAAATAAGTCGTTTTTCAACCTTAGAAACAAGATTGAAGCTCAATCTCAACAAGTTGTGTAAGTTTAATCTTTATTTTCTTTGATGATGTATTTATTTACCATGAGTAACTAAATTCCTTAGATTATGATTGAATGGTGAACCTTTATAAAATTGTTTAAACCACATAGTATATGATGTCCTCCTCTTTTAATGCAAATTGAATTATTTTTAGGCTAAAATATGGTTTTAGTCCTTGCAAATATGCTTCGCTTTGGTTTTAGTCCTTGTAAATTTTTTTGTAATTTTTGGTCATTGCAAAATATATTGTTTTTGAAATTAGTCTCTAGAGGGACTATTTTCAAAAACAAAATATTTTACAGGGACCTTTTTAAAAATCAAAATATTTTGCAGCAAATATTTTTCTATAAAATAGGTTCAGTCATCATGTGCCACGTGTGCAAGTCATCACAAAAGTGAGGTCAGGGACCAAAACCAAAACGAGTCATATTTGCAGGGACAAAAACCATATTTTAGCCTTATTTTTATTCAAAATATCTTTTTCTTGATGCTTTTCAATTTCTAATCAACTTTGAATCGATTCTAGGTTATGGATCTCTATTAACACTAAGTTTTTTAACCTTGATCTATGTTTATTTAAAATATCTTGATCTTAATACTTTTCAATTTCTGATCAGCTTTAAATTTAGTCTAGGTTATGGCTCTCTATTAACACTAAGTTTTTAAACTTGATCTATGTATAATATTAACTCAAGTAATTGGGCTAGAAAAAGAAAATTAACTAGTGTGGCTTAGTTTGACGTTCTTTAATGCTTTTGATATTATGAGTTTTTTTATGTGGTGGTCGAGGTTTGAACCTCGGACCTTACATATATTATGCATTATCCTTACCAACTAAGTTAAGCTCACGAGGACTGATATTATGAGTTTAACATAAGGAGTTAGGGTTCTATGTAGATTAACAAGATCTTAAGGCATTATTAGAATATAACTACTTTGTTAAAGTAGTCGTGAACATAAAACTAAAATTATTATTGAATAAGGAGCTGATATTATAAACAAGGATGTAAAGCGAGATTTAAGAAATCATATTCATTCGTCATCATTAATGATTCAAGTATTTTATTTTCAATTGTAACCAACTCTTAAAAACCTCCCAATTTACTGAGATTCATGTATTATGAGATTGGTTATACATTGCTGAGATAATTATGATGTTGTTATTCCATTGCGAGTTTTATGAAAACCAAATTATAAATGTTTTGAGAAAATGATTATGTAACATCTTAAACTCTTTTGATTAAATGATTATTTGCATTAATTATTGCTTGTAGGATTCAAGGGTGTTACATCGGTTCTTAAAGTCTAAATGTAATAACAAACTAATAATAAGTAACATTCATGATTAATCTTAAACAACTAGATGATAAATAAATTAGGGAAAAAAAAAAGCAATTTAAATGATTAAGAGTGTTCAACAATATCATATATTTTGATTAAAAATATTGTAAGAATAGCATCCGCATGAGATTTCAACTTCTTACAAATTCTACCTTAAAAGTTTAATTAAAATTTAGACATGAACAAGTTTAAGTGATAGACATCTTAAAAAAGTAGGATGTTAAAAAAAATTCATTAATTTGTTAAAATAATCCACCATAATAAAAGTTTGTCGAAAAACAAACAACACATAGTCTCTTCATCACACGCACACATATTAGTAACCAATGAAACCAGTTGGACACTAAATTTTAACTCCCAAGACCTTAAAACATTAAGTATATGAGTTCCCTCGCTTAAATATTGCTAAAGACTCATTTTTCCTATCAAATGTTAGACTTATGACGCATTTCACACTTGCAACAATATTAACATGAATATATTTATTATAGAGTTGATAAAAACTATTTAGAAAACATATACTACAACATTTGATTTTCCCCTCCATCATGGTATCTGATGGTTATGAGTTTTTCATCAACATCTGTTTGCATTGGTATGACTAAAATCATAACTAAAATTTTTTCGAAAAAATTTCTCCAATAAACTATACGATGTATAATTAATTGTAAAAAATTAAAATTTAAAATAAAAACAAAAATAGTCTATGATCAATTAAAATGATTTAAAATAAATGTTACCAAAGATTTCAAAATATGTTCGTAGAATAAGAATCATCATCGTAGCTCCAAAACATTTAAAGAAAAGATATTTAGTGAGTTGTTAACGACATGTTAGATAAACAAGATCTTGCGTCGTTATTAGGATGAAAAATGCTAAATATCGCGAAGCATTTTCTCGTTAAAAAACACGAATGGGATTGGCAAAGGAAAAAGGCTGAGAATAACTATCTTATAATGAAAGGAAATGTTTTGTAGGGACCTACCCATGAATGCTGCCAACAGCTCCTGTATTGTGTCAGAGAAAATATGACAAAGCTTTTTAGGTAGGGACCACCCATGAATGCTGCAAACTGCTCCTGAATTATGTCATGGGAAGATCTAACGGTGGAGAATTTTCGTGAAGCTTTCTTGAAATTCCTGTCCAGATATATAGCAACATTGTATTAGGATATAACTACTTAGTTAAACGTCGTGAACATAAATCTAAAATTGTTATTGAATAAGGAGTTGGTATTGTAACGCTCTAGTTGTTATTATTTATTTTGATTTATTTTAGAGTCTTTTATATGATTTTAATATGAATTATGTTGATTGGTGTTGATTTTTGGTGTGCTATATTTTATTATATGATTTATTATGATATTTATTAAAATAATGTGAGAATTATTATTATTTTGAAAATTGGGGAGTTAATTAGAATTTAATTGAGTTTAGTGGGAAATAAGGTGTAATTAAAGGGAGTTAAAGGGAGTTAAGAAAATAGAAAGGAAGTTAAGTTAAGAGTTAGAAAGACAGAAAACTATCTGTATTGAACCTTTGGGAGGAAAACAGAGAAAACCAAGCCAAGGGGAGAACAAGAGGAAAAGGAGATCGATTTTGCTGTAGCTTTGTTTGTGCAATTGAATTCAGGTAAGGGTGAGACTATCTCTCAATAATAATAGTATAGAATTTCTGAAATTGATCTTCCATAATAATTATTCTTGATTCTAAAGGAAATCGGAAAATAGGTTGAATTCTTGAATTTGAATTGAAAAGGTATAGAACCATATTAAGTATGCTTAATTCATGATAAGAATCGATTTTAGTATTTCACATCACTGTTGTTAATCAATTTGAGGAGATTAGGATCATTAATGGAATTTGAGGGATCATGTATGATTATTAGAATAAGTGCTGAATTGTTGTTGTTATTGATGTTTTGTTGCAAGTTCTACATAGTTTTAGAGTGTCTTTTATGTATATAAACCTGTAAGAAAACTTTTGAAACGAATTTGGGTGTTTAGAGATCAAACTTTGGGTTTTTTGGTGAAAAATGGAGCTTTCCCGAGAGCTACCTCTGACAGCATTCTCTGTTTCATGTTTTTGCGTCGTTTTCATATGTTTTTGCTTTGAACTG
>Ga0315914_1009041_pt1 | contig 12972 bp, 12 predicted proteins | sample MpolenodulesMG_FD_203920 | JGI IMG/M metagenome (GOLD analysis project Ga0315914, IMG submission 203920) | Medicago polymorpha root nodule microbial communities from Los Angeles, California, United States - elongated nodules | ecosystem: Host-associated > Plants > Roots > Nodule | place: USA...
AAAGGAATTACTGTATATTCAAAAATACAGCCGCCACTTCCAGTGCTCTTATTGAAAAAATCAAGCTAAATTCGTTCTTGTGGTTGAAATCTAAGCATGCCTCTTTTTGTTATAGTTATATTGATTGGTGGAAACACCCGCTTCTGTGTATGGGTATACAGGTGTAATTTATTTTCAGTTTTTGTTGCTGCTGTTCCTTTAGAGGCAGCTTGACTGTGTAAATATTTTTCGGTGGTTCTCCTTTAGCACACCTTGTGCAGGCCGAATCACTGTGGTTTGAATCATATATCATTTTGATTTGTTCTAAAAAAAAAAAGTTGAGCTATCTAGCACTGACATAACGATAAATGCTATTTTTTTTAAGAGTTAATGATAATATACGTACCAGATTAATTAGGAAAGATAAATCTATTGTCTAGATTTGTGCTCCATGGCATGTTTGCATCATTTTTGTTTTTACATTTGCCATTCAAATTGGTCTTGCAATACAATCTTTCTCCTAATTGTATTTTTTGTTTGTTAAATAAAGAATATTTCAAATGCTCAAATATCCAACTCATAAGCAGAAAAGTGAAATAGCCAAAGAGCTTGGTCTTGAGCCAAAACAAGTGAACTGGTGGTTTACATACAAAAGAGGTCAGGTTAAGGTAACATATATTTTTTGGTTTGAACAAAATCTCCATTCAAATCTTTTTACAGGCCACTAATTGACCAATCACTTCTTGTATATGTTATGATCAAGAATGCTAGTCAAAAGGAAGTTAACGCTGCTCTTCGAGCTGAAATTCAAATGCTTTTGGAAGAGAAAAGGGAAATGGAGAGACATGATAATGTAGTTTGCCAAGCATGCAGGGATTTACAACTTCGGCTTGAAAATGAACTTCTGAAAGAAAAGGTGAGTTGGTATAACTACACATAATGTTTCACTATTTAATTCTAAAATAATATTTTTTTTATTAACGGCTACATTATCGACTAATTTAATAACTGTATGTATGAATTTATTTTTTGTATGAGAAGGTGTCAAAATTGAATCCAAGCTACACGGGCAAAGAGGAATTATCACTGGAGTTGAAGTTAGGTCTTCCTGAAAGATCATCAGATGGAACCTATCTTTAATTTCGCATCAAAATGTGTTAGTGGGGGATGTTTCTTGCTGGTATGGATTATTCTGTGTCGTAGTTTTTGGGTTTTTCTTAAATTGTTGTGGAGTGTTTTATGAGGAGTTATGGTTTGTTTTTGTTGCTGCCTCTGTTGCTTTTTACCAGTTGTAATTGTGGGGTGGACTAAGATGTGCCTTTCTTTTGTTTTACTATGTTGGAGACTTTTGTGTTTGTGTTTCGTTTTTTGTTATGAACTATATTCTAGTTAATTACTCCCCAGGAAGGTTGTTGTTTTTATACTTTGCTTAAATTTGCTTTAAGCGTCTTAACCTTTTGTTGTTTTTTTCCTTCTTTTCATTTTGCTTAAATTTACCAAAAATCTCATTACTTTCGCTATTGATTATGTTATTGCGAGAGAGATCGGAGTGGATGATTATACAGTAGTTTTGTTTCCTCGACTGTTTTGGGTACGGGAAGGGGACTATGATTTTGTTTTGGTAGAGACAATGAGTTGGACTTGGACTGTTGGAGGTTACTAGTTTTGAGGGTTTAAAGGTGTTAGCCTCAGCCGAGAAGAGATGGTTGGAGACTCTAGTGAGTTTAGGATTAAAAAGAAGAGGGTGAGAGACTTTTTTGCTTCAAACCATCTTGATTTCATCACTATTCAAGAAATTAAGAGAGAGTGTCTAAGAGTGTGTTTGGATGAGAGATTGTTTTGAGGGAATGTAATGTTTTGAAGGAATTCAAATACTTTGAGGTGAATTTCATTGTTTGGATAATAATTTGAATTTTTTTTAAAATGATAGAAATTTATGAAGTATTTTGCTCAAGTTAAATTTATAGAATTTCAAATGACACCATTGTTATAATTTTTCAAATTTTGTATTTTGGTCCTCAAATTTACCAAAATTTTCAATTTGACCCCAATAAATTTCTAAATAATTGTAAATTGACCCCTCAAATTTTTTGAAAATTATAATTTGACCCCTCAAAATTTTGAAGTTTACAAAATGACCCATAATTTCAATTTTCAAATTTGACCCAATTTTTTTTATAAAAGTTACCAAAAAATGTTGTGAATGAAATTTTTTATTACTCCATCCAAACAAAAGAGAAATAAAAGTAATTTAATTGAATCATTTAAATTGCCTAGAATTCTAAATTCTTTAAAAATTTCAACCCCTAAGAGTGTGTTTGGATGGCGTAATGTTTTGAGATAACGTAATGTTTTGAGGGAATTCAAATACTTTTAGGTGAATTCCGTTGTTTGGATGATAATTTGAAGAATTTTTAAAATAATGAAAATTTATGAAGTATTTTATTCAAGTTAAATTTAAAGAAATTCAAATAACACCTAAAAGCTTCCTTTTTGAATTCCCTCAGAAAAGTATATCTTAACTTTTTTTTTTTGGGGGGTTATCATGTTATGTGTAGGAATAATTGTTTTACTTCCTTTTTGACTAGTATAATTGAATATAGTCAAAAAAAGTATATCTTAATTTTATTATAATTGTGTACCATGTTATGAGTACCAAGCTTCCGTTGCAGCAGTGAACCGGTGAATCTAAGGGGTTCAAATTTATGCGCAAAAGACAAAGAACAAACTCATAACCACTTACTAGTGGTTCAAATTTCTTACCGTTGAATCTATTCGTTGCTGGTTAAATATATCTTAATTTTGTACCATATATATAAAATAATAAAATTAAAAAACTTCCGTTACATATGACTTTTTTCAAGTGAATGCATTTAATGTTCTACTTTTCATAAATTTCCAATAAACAAATACTTTTGTTTTGTACAAGAGAGTATTATAAGTTTATTTGCTAGGGGAAGAGAGAAATATTAGTAGGAGTGTATGAACTTTCATATAACTAAAATCATTGACATACTCCTTCAAAGACTAGTTTTGGTTGTAGCATATAGGTTCTTGTTATGATAAAATATCACATTCAATATCATTTTACAAGAGTGATCTAATTGGGGAATTTGCTGATTAAGAGGTAATATCATGCATGATTTCTCCCTCTTCTGTAATTTCTATTGCAAAGATATAATATATGTATTAACAATATCTCATCCAGAGACAAAGGAGATGTACTAATAATATTTATAGGTGAATTAAAAAAATGGACCTATCAGATGATGAACAAGATAGTGACAACTCAAATGAATCAAAAAGAGTCTGTCGACATTATGCTGATCAAATCCTTAAGCTAGAAGAGTAAGATGATCAATCTCTTATGAAAATTTTATTTATTTTCATTTGATAGGTTTTTTTAGGATTCAATTTTACTTATTGGCAAAGGATATCAAATACAGATATCTTGCGGTCACTGTATGTACACATTCACTGAGAGGATCCGTGATTGTTCGATTGAGATCGGATGATCGAAATCTCAAGGTCGATAAGTTTAATTTTAAAAAAAATATCAAGATCTGCCTACCTTTTGAAAAATATGTTCTTGATCAAACTTTCACGGATCCCTGACTGCATGAATGTGTTCAATCACTAAGATCAAATAGTCAAGGATCTTATGACTACATGAATTCAATCGGCGACAATATATGGAATCTGAGTTCAATTATATTATATTCCTTCCAGTCCTATTTATAAGAGGTTTTTGAGTTAACAAAAGTTGATGCATCTAGTTCAAAATTTGGACCAAATACATCAATTTTTGTTGATTAAAATGCCTCTTATAAATAGGACCAAAAGAACTATATCTAAAATCCTTGATCTGAGTACACAAAAGATCATATACCAAGATTGACATTTAATTCTCTAGATAAGTCATTTCATACTTTAACCGACTACTGCAATTTATATAATACTAAGAATTGTGAGTAGTTTATCCAATATATAATAAAAAGTAGATAAATTTGTAAGTGGCACCCACAGTCTCATTTTTACTCTACTTCTAAGTTTATTTGTTTGGCTGATTTTGGTTGGTTGTTATATAAATTACTAACCATTCTAAATATGCAACAAAAAAATCTAATTAAATTCAATCTATATATAGTTTTTGGAGGGCACATAACGAAGCTATTTTTCGATATCCATCCCTAAAGTTGAAGATGTGGTGGATTCGATTCTACGTATCTCTTGACAAATGGTTTTTAGCTAAAAAGTCAGGAGGTCCTTTTGTGTTTTCTACGACTGGTTTGTAAATCCGTTGGATCGTTGTCTCCTAATTGGCGAGGTTTTTTAGTGTACGTATTTTCCTTTCAAAGAGTTTAATACCTCGTGCTTAGTCTCATATTATGGGTGTAGCGCTAATTGTACTTTATTCTTCTATATCTAATAAAGGTTTTCCATTAAAAAAAACTATATATTAAGTTTCTATAAATAAGTATGGAGTAATTTTTTGATAAATAATGATGAGTATTTAATTAATTAGGAAATATGAATCTAGTGTCCTAATACTTATTCTTCATGGCTTGTGTATGTGTCATTTCTGCTTTTAAACTTATCATTCAATTGGCTTTTGCAATTCAATATAGCGCCTAATTGTGTTTTTTGTTTCTTAAATGAAGAATATTCAAAACGCTTACACATCCAGATGATAACCAAAAATATGAAATAGCCCATGAGCTTGAGCCAGAGCCAGAGCCACAACAAGTGAAATGGTGGTTTCAAAACAAAAGAGCATAGATTAAGGTAACATATTTTCTTTTAGTTTTATCAAAATCTTAGGTTCAATTTTTTTTTACATGCCACTAGTTGATATAACATACTAATAATTTTTTTACATGATGTCATTTCACGAACAAAAATTTAAACCAGCTAACATTGCTCTCCGCGCTGAAAATGAAAGGATTTTGAAGGAGAACATGGAAATGAAGGAGAGACTGAAGAATTTATTCTGCCAATCATGTAATGATTCTAATAATAATAATAACATAAAGCTTTTAATAGCCTTCTCTCTAAACCACACCACCCCTTCCATTCCCCAAATCCAACCAAACTCCTTCCAAATGTAGATCTTAACGGTGGTGGTGCGACGAGGAGCAGCCCTCCGCACCATCTCACCTCGGCTCTCCGGCGTCAGTGGCTTTAGGAGGTTTATCTGTTTATAGTGGTGTCTCACAGTGGTCCGTGGTAAGTCACGGTGGTTTCGTGGGGCTGTTGTTTTTGCGTTTTGTGGTGGTTTTCACGTGGTTTTCGTGGGTGTTGGTGTTGGTGGAGGTGGTTTGTGGCGGCAGTTTTGAATCCGGATCTGGATCCGAATCTTCGGCGGCTGGTTGCTTCTTACTTCTGGTGCGGTTTGCGCATTGTTGTAGGCAACAGTGGGTTATGAACGACCAGTCTTGTCATGTTACATGGTTGCAATGGTTTTGTGGGTTATGAAGGGTGTTTCTTGCTTTCGGTTGCAATGGTCTTGCGCATTGTTACATGTCTTGTCCCGAAGGGTGCGTATTTTTGTAGCTTATGAAAGCAATGGCAATATGGTGTATGTCCATGTGGCATGCTCCTTTGGTGACGGTTTTAGCCATGCTTTGTTGTCCCCATAATCTCTTGTCCACACCTCCCACTTCACATTAGGACCCATATGTTGCTATTTTCATAAGACAATGGCGCAATACTTGTTCATCACCTATCTTGATTTATGTAATGTAAGGGCAAGAAAATCGGATATGAGGAAAAACCACTTGTCTCTATCGCATTTGAAACTGGTTTTGGTGGTGTTGTTGTTGAGATTGGCGTCGATTCTGTTAGTTTCGCAGGTTCATGGGCTTGGTTGTTATTTACTCCGACGACGGACGTCTCCTCCTTGTCACTGGTGGCCGCATTTTTTCGATCAGGGTTGTTATTCCGCTTCAGACCGGCGTTGTTGCCCGTGTTTTGTTGTTGGATTTTGTCTTCCTCTTGATATGTGATTGTGTTGCTGCCTATTTTCTTGGTGAGACGGTTTGACGACGTAGTTTATGTCTTTATCGTTGGTTTGTGGGTATATTCAATGTGGCTGGTTCTTCAGAATGCTATGGCGATGTTGTTGTTTTTCTTGGAGACCTTCAACTTTACTGTCTCGTTCTTGTTCTTATTGGTCGTGATGCCGTGGAGGTGGTGGTGATGGTGATGGTGTGCGGTGGCGCTGCAAGTGGTGGTGGTGGTGATGTGTGGTGATGGTGGTCATGTTAATGTGTGGTCGTGGGGATGATTCAGTTGTTATGATTGTTGTGGGTGACTTCTTTTGGAGGCAGCCTATGTTATTCGGGTCCATTTTCGTTGTCGCTAGCTATTGTTTGAGTTTTGGGTTGTTAAGGTGTTATAGGGTGTTTTGAGCGTGCGTGTCCTTCGAGCTGAGCATTTTTTCCTTTTTGATTGATGTTTGCACCACCACAAATCTTGTTGTGTGTCTTACTTATTGTGTGCTGGATTCTGGTGGGCCGGTTACTTTTGCTTCGAGATCGGGAATTGGCGTCTAGCTGTAATCTAGTTTGGCTGACTATGATGATTCTCTAGTGAACTGAGGGTAGGGGGTGCCCTTCTGATTTGGCCATGTAGTCTGGTGGGCCGATCGCTTTTGATTCGAGATCGGGAGTCAGTTCTTTGATTCAAGTTTTGGTTTTGGGCTTTTTTGGTGTTCTTTCGGCCAACCGGAGGTTGTGAGGTGGTGGAAGCTGATTGATCTTTAGAATAGTGGCTCAACTTTGGCGATGATGACATGGTGTTTCATTTCGAGGAGTGTTATTTTGGGATGAGTAGTGGTGATGCTAGTTATGGATACCGTTTTTTAGTGGTCGTTTCGTGAGAGAGTCTATTTTAGGTGGTAATATTTATTTTGGTGGGTGTTGTCCTCAGGGGTGTTGAAGGTAGGGTTTGGCTAGTTGTTGTGTGTATCGGTTATTTTCGGGTGTTTCGCCTATATACGACGCCTTTTGTTTGTATTCTCTGAATCACTGGTCTCTGTTCGTCTTGAGTAAAGATCTGATTTTTAATAAGGATTTGTCTAACATGTGCAATATTGCACATGTTAAGATAATTAAAAGTAGCAAGTATTTATTGAAACCAACAATTATTTAACAAAAAGTTATATATTTAATACAAAATATTCAAGTTCCAATGCAAAATTACTATTTTAAATTTCTTAACATGTGCAAATTTGCACATGATAGAAAAACCCTTTTAATAAAATTTACTGATTCAAAAAATGAATGATTCTAATAGTTTGAAACAACTTCAGGTTGAAAATGCACGTCTCAAAGAAATGGTGAGTTAGTATAACTAAATACAATGTTTCAATATCTCTTTTTTTTTTATGTAAATAATTTATTTTGATACTATTGACTAATTTATTATATTATGTGTATGCATGAATCTCTTTTTAGTATGGGATGGTGGTAAATTCACTTCCAAGGTCCAAGGAAAAAGAGGAAGTATCTATCTATATATATCTTTGAATTTGATACTTGCTTCATTCTAGAGCTAGGATTATGCCTATGTGATACATCTAGAAAAGCTTCTCACACTATTAGCAACTTGGCTTTCTATCTTATTATATATCTTTAAAGAATTAAATCACAAACTCATGAGTTTCCCTAACTATAACAATTCCATTTAATATCTATTCCAAAATTTCTAAACAAAATGCTTAAACTTCTTAAAGCTCCTTTCACTTATAAGAAGAAAAAAACAGACAATCATAAGTAGGCTTGAAAACCAAAAGATTTTAGTTATTACTCTAATTAAATTCCACCTATGTCCACATGCCAGAAAAACGTATGATATGAGTACCCTCCATAGTTAAAAGAAAGAAACGTATCTTCATAGTTAAATCCCACCATTTCTAACATTAAAAATTATTATGGTGCTCTTATAAGTTCCATGCATATAAGTTGGAGAAATGTAAAAATGAATGTCAAAAAATCTTGCCATGCGTTTTTACTCTTATGCTTTTCTAAAGGTCAGTTGGTTCCCTTCTTCCTTCATTTTATTTTGGTTCATTACTTTACATTTTGTGTTCCGTACATGGTGGATATATATGTTTTATATTTTATATATACGTGACTTCAAGATCGTCTAGAAATATTCTATTGGCAAGATTGTGTCCCATGAATACTAAAATGATAAATGTCTGATAATTTTTTTCCCGTTTTTTTTTTTTGAGCAATTTTTTTTCCCGTTAACATTGCATTGTTTGTGCATAAAGACATATATTAGGAAGTTAATTGTCTCCTTAACAAATACTAAATAAAATTACATATATCTCACCTAAAATATTTACACCATCATTATAGGATGTGTCCCTTTACATTCCTCCGCATAAAACCTGGAAAGATGTTACACTTTAAATCATCCAAATTTTCATATTTCCTTTTCACCTATATAACCAACACTAATCTCAAATTCCTTTTCTACTCATCATGTTGCATTTGATAATTTGCTTCATAATCTCTTGGCTTAAATTGATCAAGTAGTTTAGCCCTATTTTTTTCATAGATATAATATTTGTTAGTCTATTTTTTTAACTTTCTATTTTTTTTTCCTTTTATTCCTTAATGTGAATTTGACAACATTAAGGAATTCTATATTTATGAATTAATTTAGATTTTCCTTTTTCATGTGAATCAGGGTAAGAGGATAATGGATAAACGAGAATGCTATTTTCAGTTTTGTTGCATCCTTACTACTTGAGAAGTCAATGAGAAATGACAGCTCATGTAAGTATATGTTTTTAATCATAACTAATATTTTTCAAAATAAATAAATAAACATATTTAATTTGTATTGCCATTGTTTTAAATAGAAAATGATGTAGATCAAATACAATTAACTTTTAAAGATGATTTGAAATTAATTATTTTATTTTTAGAATTTATTCTATATGTAGTGATAATTGTTATCTTCTATATTTATTTTGTTTTTTGTCAAAAGAAAAATCTTCGTTTATTTTATTTATATCGAGAATCTTTGATTAACAATTGAGGTTATCAAAAAATTGAGGTGGATCCGTAACTCAACAATTGCGTATTTCTTTCAAGAATCTCTTATAGCTTGATTTCTACTCTCTTATTCTATTTAAATAAATAAATAAATAATAATTTGCAATTAAGTTGAAGTTAGATAAAGATGATTATTAATTCTTTATGTCCACATAAAGCTTATAGACTAATCAAATTCTTTTTTGTTTGTAATTAAAAAATATATATTTTTGTTTGGTTCTATACATTAATCAAATGTCTTAGCAAAAAAAAAAAAAATTGAAAAGCCGGTCCTAACATTTTAAGAATATTTTCTTGAAAGGATTTTAAGAATATTATTCCCTAAAAAAATATTTTAAGAATATTAAAAATGATTATTATGCTACCCAAATAAGATGAGAAACTCTAAAAATTGGCTCCTTTTTCCTTCCTTTCCTTTTATTTTTGTTCTTAGATTTACATTTTCAATCAATAAATTGGTTGATATATTCTCTCAAAAACAAGTTGATATATGCCACACATATAGTATAGAAGAGTATATCTAGAGAGTACATTATTTTCTTAGACTAATGAAGTTTTGTCTCTTTTGATATCCACGTCTATCTTCTATCTATCCTAAGTTTGATACATTTTAATGCTAGGGTTGTGTCTATATGATCCTCTAAAAAGCATAGTGCATAATTTTTCATATCCACTCCCACTCTTTGTATGCATCACTTATCCCACTATCATTTTCTCTTCATTCTACACATTTGATAGTTCTTCTCAATCTTTGAGTGTTTCCACCATGATATGTTATTGATACTATCATATTCATCTGAACTAAGGTTTTTTTATTCTTCATTTGTACTAAAGCTATTGTATATTTTTTATTTTTATTTTTTTAGGTTGAAAGAAATAATTTTTCACTACATATCTGATGCTAGCTAATGTATAAAAAGGTGTTCCTAAATCTTACTATCACACCGTTATTCATTCAAAACTAATTTTTGACTTAAGTTAGAAAAACTAGGTTTGACCGAAAAATGATTTTCCTATGTTAAATTCGGTTAAAGGTTGAAGTAATGAATCGAAGTTTATGTTAAACTATCTACGTTGAATGTATGGTTTAGATTTTCTAATATAATTCATCAATAATTGTTGATAATTATCTGACTTTATTTGGGGATATTCTTGCAATTTCATGACATTATTAGATCACATGTCACATCATTTAACAATTTTATCACGGACTTAAATCCAATAATTTGAAGATGAGACCAAATTGAATAATTTTAAAACAAAGGGACTAAAACTAACTACAAATAAGAGACTAAAACTACAATTAAACCTAAATATTTTAATTGAAATTTTGTTGAGTACCTTATCTAAAGCCGCTATTCAAATTCTAAAACTAACTTTATAGTATATTACAACTAAACTAAATGTCACGATAATTCATTAAGAAAATGACATCAACAATATTTTTTTTAAATTAACCAAAATATAATAATAGTATGTTTAATTATACAAATCATCTCTAAATATAATTCATTAAGAATTAAACTATTTAGGGACATAATTAGGGAACGTAAAAGAAAATTTATCATCATAAAAATTGAATTTCCAATCAATATGAGAGAACTTTAAGATATAAGAGATTAAAAGTGAGAAGTTGATGAATACAAGAACATAATTAGAAGATGAAAAAAGACAAAACAAGCAAAGAATAAACCATATGCTATGCACCTTTTCTTATATAAAAAAAAATTAAGGTTATACCATAAAAATGTCTATAAATCTCTATTTCTCAGCTTCCTAAAATCACGACAAATTTACATCTTTTTTTTTTTTTATGCGGTGGCCAGGGTTTGAACCCCAGACCTTGCATATTTTATGTATTGTCCCTCCCAACTGAGATAAACTCATGAGAACACGACAAATTTACATCTAATAGTATACAAATATGCTTTTGCTTCATCAAACCCAACTCCAAAAATAAAAAATAATCTTATTTTAGAAATAAAAAATGTACAACATTTTTTTTTCATTTATGTTTTTTTTAAAGGCTTTTCATTTATGTTAAAAACTTTAATCAAACCCGTGCAAACGCACGGGTTGTCTCCTAGTCTTTAGAATTAAAGTTAGGTCTTCCTAAAAGCTCGACGTGGAAGCACCTCCTTGAATCTAGATATAGGTTCAAGTTCAAAAAGTTTTTTAGAAATACAAAACCCAATGATGTTGGTGGCTGGACTTGCCGCCATGGAAGGGTTGGTTAAGCTTTTCTGTGATGAGTTTTTCTGGGTCAAGTCTCGTCTTAATCAAAGACCTGTTCTTCAACAAAGAAACTATGAAGATGTCTTCACGAGAGTTTATCACTTTAATGGCGCCGAAACACATGTTGAATCATCAAAAGATTCACAAATAGTGAAAATTGGAGGAACACATTTGATCGACATGTTTCTGGATTCAGCAAGCATTTACAACATAAATACTTCCCCGCAATGATTTTTATTGGGATCATATTTATTGCCATCGATATCAACTATTGAGATCATTATTGATACAATAACTATTGACAATATGTCAATTAAAAACACATCAACTATTTTAAAATTATCTAAAATATTTATAAGTACTTTAAACTAAAGGTGGATAATTTTCTGTCTAGGAAAAATGGGCAAATCTTTTCCCAACTATTGTCAACAAAGCAGAGACCATGAAAGTGCTTGAAAGGGACTCCTCACAAAATCAAAGTGGAGCTTTATTGTTGGTATATTTTCCTTCAAATATTTTTCTTAGGTAATACGTTTCTTAGTTTATGATATTTTGATTTTTGCTAACATGTTAGGGTTTATGCTACGTACAGATGCATGAAGAAATGCATGTTCTTTCACCTTTAGAGAAACCAAGAGAATTTTACTTCCTTCGCTATTGTGTACAAGTTGAAGCTGGTATATGGGTGATTGCTGATGTTTCTTATGATTACTTGAAAGAGGATGGACCTCATTCTTCTTATTGGAGGTTTCCTTCTGGATGTTTGATTCAACATATATCTACTGAGACTTCCAAGGTTAGTACGTATATAATATAGTTAATCACTCTTTGTGAAATAAAGTTATATAATAGTGTGATTATAATAGAAACGTATGTTTAATTTTTAGGTTTCTTGGATTGAGCATGTGGAAGTGGATTTGAAGATTCAAACACATAGTATGTATAGAGATATTGTCAACAATGCTATTGCATTTGGAGCCCAAAGATGGCTCATGGAACTTCAAAGAATTGGTGAAAGATGTGGTAGTGCTGCACTTGAATATATGCATTTTTATGACAATGGAGGTAACTCTCGATTTGCCATTACTTAACCAATTTAACTAAGATAACTCCTTATAATTTTCTTTTGTATTATCTTCTCAGTTGAAATATGTGTGATTTATTCATTTATATACTTTTCAGTGGTGGCATTACCAGAAGGATGGAGAGGTGTAATGAAACTTGCACATCATGTGGTTAAGGAGTTCAGTAAAAATTTAACAATGAAATCAGATTTACCACAATACTTTGCTGATGCTGATGATATCGGGGTTAGGTTTTCGATTCAAAAAAATAGAAATTTATTTCTGTCAAAAGACCCATTCATTGTTATTGTTGCTAGCTCCGTTTTGATACCTCTCCCATCTCATATTGTTTTCGACTTCTTAAGAGATCCTGCAAGACGTTTTGAGGTTCGAAGAATTTTTGTTTATTTGAATATTTTTGTAAGTTTAAACTTTTCATTGTTTATCATTAATACATTTCATTTGTTAATTATTTTCATGCAGTGGGATAAGTTTTGTGACGGAAATCCATGGCATGAAATTGCACACATCTCTACTGGAACTCATCCCAACCACTATGTATCAATTATTCAGTTATTTACCATATTTTATTTATGAAAGAATATTTTGATTGTTTTTTTTTT
>Ga0315914_1009044_pt1 | contig 12972 bp, 7 predicted proteins | sample MpolenodulesMG_FD_203920 | JGI IMG/M metagenome (GOLD analysis project Ga0315914, IMG submission 203920) | Medicago polymorpha root nodule microbial communities from Los Angeles, California, United States - elongated nodules | ecosystem: Host-associated > Plants > Roots > Nodule | place: USA...
ATTTGGGTTAAATATATGATGGACTCACCAGAATAAAGAATAAGTTTATGAGGCCAAACAAACTGAGGCAATATATAGAAAAGTAGCTGACTAAAATAATTATAATAAAAATAAAAAAAGTGAGCCTATTGGGTGTTGAACAAATACCTAACAGCAAAATGCAAGATGTTATACCACTGGACCAAAGCAGCACACTTGTATATTTGTTAACTTTGCTAGTATATAATTAAAGTTTTTGGTGTTTAAATTATAAAAAAAAAATATTATGGGCCCCTAAAATTTTGAGGCTCAGTGGCCTAGCCCAGCCTCGACAAGCTATGGGGCGGCCCTGCACGCAAATAAGATCTTCCAAGTTACCTTTGTTAAAAACCTGCACTCAAACACTAGATGCGCAAGGATGAAACAATACACAAAGTTTATTAAACATGTATTTGTGTTTGAATTTGGTGCTCTTTAATGTTAAGTGTTTCATTCTAATTCTTGTACTTCTGGAAATGAACCAAAATTTTAGTAATAGAATTTTTCATTTCTTATACGAAATGGAAATGAACCATGTTAGATAATAAAGTATTGGGTTTAAGCTATTGGACATTTATATTAGTAAATTAGAGTCAATTAGGTTTTATTTATATTCTCATATAACCTTTTGTAATGTTAAGCTATTGGTTTTCTATGAAACTCTAGCCGTCTTTGTTAGTCTCTTTGTTACTTTCTGACTATCTATATTGTTAATATGGTATCAAGAGTTATGGTTCGATCCTCCTTAAATTAGTGGTCGCTTTCGCCGTTGAGTTTTCAAATGTTTGGGAACGTGTTTGCACCTTTGTGTCTCTGTTGCTAAAAAAAAGTGTGTTTTGTTTGGTGGTGTCGGTGTTATTTGGCTTTGATTCGGTTGTTATATGGCTTTGTTGCTCCATTCTTAGTGTCTTATTGGTTCTCGTTTGGTTTTTATAAAAGCCACACTCTTGTGTTTACAGTGTGTCGATTCATCAATTTGTTTTATTGAAGGTATTTGTCTAGCAAGTCAAAGTTCTTGAAACAAAAAACACCAGCACAACTTGATACTGTATTTTTTTTTTTGGTGTCTGAGGTTCGAACCCCGGACCTTGCATATATTATGCAATGTCCTTACCAAATGAGCTAAGCTCACGGGGACACAACTTGATACTATATCACCATGCTTGTATAGTTTCCCATGTTGATTGTGCCCAATTTTGTTTTGATTTTGTGTCCCACCATTTGTTAACACATGTAAATAATTTTCTTTGAGACGTATTTTTTTGTTTTTGAACAATAATATTGATTAAAAACCAGACCTTCGCTTAAGATGAACCGAGATATGTAAATTAAAGACTACAAAGACAACGTATATTGGCGGAATACCCAAAATAAACACCAATAAAGACACATATACAATCATCACCTAGCTAATGTCTGAACCTTGAACACCCAAAAAAACCCATCACCACCAAAACCAACTTCACCATCTAAATCAAACTCCTACACAAGTATGGTAATATGGTAATTTTCTTTGAGACGTTCAATTTGCAAGCATTTATCATTTATTTTGTTGTAAGAAGCAATTGGAATTTTGGTTTGTCCAATGTTCTTTCTTTTTGTTAGAGTTTTATGTTCGGGTCAGTCTCTTTTTTTATTTTATTTATTTGGGTTTAGTTATCTTTTTATGAGTTATTTCTTTTAGTCTTCGTGTGTTTCTTTGTGTTTGTGTTTGGTTAATTGATTGTTCGTCTATGTTTGTCTCGGGTTGCTTTTGTTCAGCTTGTCTTGGTTTGTTTGGTTCAGATCGTTTTGGTTCTTCAATTTGTCTTGATTTAGTTTTGCTTGGTTTAGTTTCGTTCAGTTTGATTTGGTTCAATTTGTTTGATTGTTGGGTGACTCAAGAAGTGCTCACAATTGATTTGTTTGTATGTTTGGTGGGTTAAGTGCTCAAAATTTGCTTGTTTGGTGAGTCAAGTGCTCACACTTTGGTTGTTTGGTGAGTCAAGTGTCATTACTTTGGTTGTTTGGTGAGTCAAGTTCTCACAATTTGGTTGCTTCGTGAGTTAAGTACTCACAATTTGGTTTCTTCTCCCCCTTTTGATTCTTCAGATTAATTGCACTTCTCCCCCTATTGATTCTTCTTATTGATTGCATTGCACTTCTATCACTTTTGATTCTTCTGATTGATTGCACTTCTCCTTCTATTGATTCTTCTGATTGATTTCATTGCACTTCTCCCCCTTTTGATTTTTCTGATTGATTGCACTTCCCCCTATTGATTCTTCTATTTTATTGAATTGCGCTTCTCCTGATTGATTCTTTTGTTTGGTTGCTTCTCTCTCTATTGGTTCTACTGTATGGTTGCTTCTCTATAACGGTTCTTTTGTTCGGTTTGACTTGGTTCTTCTGTTTGGATGGTTCGCTCTTTGATTGGTTGATGATGATGGTTCTTGTTGCTCTCTTTAAGATGATAACTCACTTTGGTTGCTGCTTTCCATTGGTTCTGTTAACAGCTGATTTTTTGGGTTAATTTGTAACAAGTTTAAAGCTTAGTAAACTTCAACTTGAGGGGTAGTGTTAGAACTTTATATTATTTAATATGTTATTTGTATTTTTTATGACAAACTCAAAATGTTTCTTGTTGATGCATCGTGAGTTTAATGGTAGGTGTTAGATAATAAAGTTTGGAGCTTAAGCTATTGGGCCTTTATATTAGTAAGTTATAGTCCATTACGTTTTATTATATACTCTCTTATAACCTTTTGTACTGTTTAGCTATTGGTATTTCATAAAACCCTAGTCGTCTTTGTTAGTCTCTTTGTTACTCTCTGATTGTTATTGAGTGTATAAATATACTTGAGTACCCCCATCTTTTGAACTAGCTTTTGGAATGAGATCAAAACCTATTTAACATGGTAGCAGAGCCGGGTTAAGGATTTCAATTTGGGGATTGGACCCTGATGTAAGATTTTTACATGTCATATTCCTATTTACACGTGAGTATGTTAGGATCGTTTCCACAGGGACTAGTGTATACCATATGCATTTCAACGACACTTATCATCTTAAGTGTTTGGTTTGAAAGTTTGTTTGTTTAAAACTATTTTAACTATTTGACATCAAAATAAATGGAGACGAGAGAAGGCCATTTCGCTTGGGGTTAGAGTTAATCAACCAAGCGTAACAACTGTAATCTCTTGACCATATAACGGATTCTAGCTTTTTAAACGATATTATCACAATCACTCAACAACATTATTCATGTCTAAATAATGTCATGAGTTCAATTGTATCGTTTAATCGACTATGTCTCAATCTATTAAACGATACAATAGCATTAAGTTCTTGATTACAAAGTGATTATCAAAGCTTAAACCCTATGTCTAGAATAAAAACTTTGATAGATTATTATTCCAACCCTAGATCCAAAAGTAGTTTTCAATAACATTTTAAATCTTTTTTTCCAGGGAAATAACATTTTAAATCTTAAATAAAGCATTAAAAACAAGAATAATAACAATATTGAATAAATAAGCTAGAACCTTATATTAAATGATCAAATATTACATAATAGCTTGTTTGAATACCTCAAAACCCACAAGGGTAGATTTAGCTACATATGTCTATGAAAGCTTTGCAAAAGATGGAAGAAAGATGAAGATTTCATGCTAAGATTCTTGATGTCTCAACAAATCATCGGAAGAATCTACTCCTAACACCCTTGCTTTGTGTTTCTCTCTCTAGAAGTGCCCTACTCTCTCTCTCTCTCTCTCTTTCTCTCTCTCTAACCAAAAAATGCAATAAAATAGTAAAAGATTCTTTTGGAAAGAGAAGGGAAAACTATTTATATGGACAGAATTCGGGCAAATTCGCTTAAGCGAGCTAAAGAGGCTTCAAGCGAATTGCCAAGAAATCATCCGTTGGCCATTTGAAGGTTTCCACGTGGACCTTATCCTCTAAGATTGATGAATCTCGCTTAAAGCAAGTTGGAAGTGAATCAAAAGTGAGTTTTTCTTGTGCTCTCTGGAACTTCCTCGCTTAAAGCGAGCTGAAGTCGCTTTAAGCGGATTGGCCTTTCATCAGAAGCAAGCTGGAAGCGTGGCATAAGAGAATATTCTTTTGCTTTCAACATTGAATTTGCTTAAGTGAGATGAGCTCTCTTTAAGCGAATGGACTGATTCTTTCAGGAGCAAACTTAGAGCGTAGTAGAAGCGAACTGAGGGCTGCCTTCGACGTTGAAGTCGCTTAAGCGAACTGCATCCGCTTCAGCGAATTGGTCTTGGCTCAAAAGCTTCTTTCTTGGTCCTTGCTTGTCATTTCCTGCATAAATTGAGTAAAATCACGCATGTAAAACATAAATGGTAAAAGTGCAACAATTGGTAGCTTTTCCTTATATAACTTGCAAGACAAGTCACTAAAATGCCTCAATTAACACATGAAATCTATTACTTTTGAGCACTTATCAGACCCAGGCCCATGCTAGATGTGAGGGTGGGTGTTAAAGTTGGTTTTGAAGTTGTTTGTAGTCTGTTATTTGTACCACATTGCTTAGATTTGTAGGTTGTTGAGTGTATAAATATGTTTAAGTACCATCATCCTTTAGAATATTATACCCCATACCCTTACGTCTATACCCTCATCCATACATTTAATATTAACTTCCTATTTTACCCTTGTATAAAAACTTAAAAACCTAATTTTTTTCTTCTTCTTTAGATCTGGTTTACCGAAAAACACATAAGGATGATTACAGTTCACGGGGTGACGTTTAGCATACAAAAGTGCATCTCTTTGTGTATGGTGCACAAAAAAATAAATACTTGATATTGGCTGTAAGCAGGTTTATGTTAATTAGGATATTCACCCCATATCTTTAATCTAATAGTTATATGGACCTGCCACAACAGTTTCGATAAATACAAATTTACCCCAAATAATTATCCTTTTTATTTTATCAATTTAACAACAATTTATATACCGACAAACAAACCAACAAATGTTAGATTTCATATGAAAATCATCCTATAACTCCATAACATCACTTTTGCCAATCCAAAGACGTCTCACATTACTGTCCAATCCAAGTAATTGAATTTTACTCTTCAATTGCAAAAATATGAAGCCCACGAGATCCATACAAAATTAATAAAACAAAATCTTAGAGGGGTGAAGTCATGGGGAAGATAAACACTAACAATCCCGAAAACTTTTTTCTACTATTCCAGAAATTTATTGAAGTTTTACCTACCAGGAAATATTATAATATTATCTGGGGTATGGTCAAATGATGGAATGGGTAAAATTGAAATTATTGTATAGTTTGTAAGGCTGAAGGTATAAATGTAAAGGTTTAGGGTATAATCTTCCATCCTTTGAGCTAGTTTTAGGATGAGATCCAAGCCTGGTATCGAAGATGGATTAAGAAATGCAGGAAATTTTACCATATACCCCAACAATTATACTTGTACCCTACAAACCATAAAAAAAATACCAATTTTAACCCTTTAAAAAAGGGAAATGCTAACCGGTGTCCCCGGGGTACTGGTTAAGGATACTAAAAAGGGAAATTATATAGTAATTATTGCATTGAAAACTGTGTAATTAATCCATAAATAAGTCAACAAAGTTTCCTTTTATGTAATAAATTCCTTTTTTTGTATGTTTAACCAGTGCCCGAGGGCACCGGTTAGCCTGACCCTTTAAAAAATTACACCCATTCACCCCATCAAAATTTTCCAAAATTTGGTATCCAGTAGCGATTGATTCCAATCCTTCCAATTGCACACAAAAACGAATCACAATCTCCAAAAGTTTAAAACTAAAAAAAAAAAATCCAAAATTGAAGTTAAGAAAAGAGATATGAGTATGAATTAAATTGAACGGAATTCAAAAGAAGGGATTGAAATGAATCTTAAGTATGAGTAAAATTGAACGATTATAATGCATGAAATTCAAAAATTAAGGAATAATTTAGGTTTATTTCATGTTGTTGGGGATTTGCATCTATGATTGAGGTTGTAGAAGAGATGAGAAGGTGAGTGTATATGTTAAAGTGCAAATGAGAAGAAATCCAACTTTCGCAATCTGTGTCTACTTCACACAATTTTGATATGCTACCACCCATTCAACTTGAGAATAATTAAGCAGTTGAGAATTGGTTTTTTTCTTTCAAAAAGCTATTTTGTCCAGCCATAGAGAGAGAAGAAGAAGAATCGCAGATGTGGGGGTGAAGCCCAGAAAGAGAAGTGATGGTGAAGCCCCCGCAAATGTTTTCCTAATATGAGGGCAAAATGCACAGTTTACAAAAAACGTAGGGGTGAATGTATAATTGTATGGGTGCATGGTAAAATTTCCAGGAATGCAATGTGGGAATTGGACTCAAGCCCACGCTAGGCGTGAGGGTGGGTTTTGAAGTTGGTTTTAAAGTAGTTTGTAGTTTATTATTTGTACCACATTGCTCAGATTTCCGTGTTGTTAAGTGTATAAATATGCTTGAGTACCTTCATCCTTTGAGTTAGTTTTTGAGATGAGATTCAAACTTATTTAACAAATCCTACTCTAATTAGTTTTTTTAGAGGAACCTCCGTGAATTTCAAATTACCATTTATCTTTATTTAAACTAGCAAAAAGTATAGCACTCATGTGCCCCTGTTTCCGCTCGCTAACGCGGAAAAATTATGAACGGTTTTATATATGAAATTTTGATTTTGATTAAAATTATAACTATAAATATTGTGAATTTCAAATTATAACAAACCCAAAAAATCATGTTTATCTTTTTCAATAACCCAAAAAATAATTTAACAAATATAATATAAATCCTTATCTTTTTCAATACCACCAACAATATAAAATTAATATAGGAAAATTTGTTTAAGGGTATAATTGGAATTATAAAAAAAATCAGCGCAAAATCTATATCCCGTTCATATATAATATTGATAATGTTGTTTGGGCTACCGAAAAGAAGATGCATCTTGTTGATATAGATAATGGCAAATCATTCTTATAAGTCTTCCTTCAACCATGCAGTCTCATACTTGCACTCCCCGCCTTTGTCAGCCTCGAGTGTTACATGCACACCAAGCGGAGGTGTTACATGCCCACCACCTTCCGCTTGGTTCGTCCTCGAACCACATCATACTATGATAGATGTGCTCTGATACCACTTGTAACACCCCATATTGCTTTACTTGCACGACTTCAAAATCCCTCTCATCCCGATGTAATTCCGTTTTTCCTAGAAGTTGTAGGAGCCGAACCACTCCCCTCCCTTGTCAGCCTCGGATGTTAGATGCCCACCAAGAGGAGGCATTACATGCCCACAAGCTTCCGCTTGGTTCGTCCCTGAACCACATCGTATTGGGAGAGGTCTACTCTAATACCACTTGTAACATCCCAAACTGCTTTCAAGATTGTCGACTGACCCCACAAACCAGCACAAGTCTTTTCAACGTGTTTTGTCCTATCCCACACACTTTTCAGGAAACTTCCCATAAGGTCACCCATCCCAAAATTGCTCCAAGTCAAGCATGCTTAACTGTGGAGTTTTTATGGTTTAGGCTATCGAAAATAAGATGCATCATGTTGATATAGGTAGTACCAAACAATTCTTATAAGCATTCCTTCAACCATGCAGTCTCATACTTTCACGGCTTCAAGATCCCTCTCAATCCGATGTGATTCGATTTTTCCTAGAAGCTTCCAAGAGCCGGACCACTCACCACCCTAGTCAACCTCGGGCGTTACTTTCCCACCAAGCGGAGGCGTTACATCGCTTACTTGAAAAAATTAGTCGTTGGTTATATCCTCTTGTTTTTAGGGATCTTTCTTTTTCCTTGTGTTTATTTTCTTTATCTTTGACAAGGAGTATCAATCTCTAGGGAGATGGAATGTAGAATTTAGTTATTTATCTTTTTTTATAACATTTATTTTTGAAAAAATATCTTTTTTTGTAACATTTCTTTTTGAAGAAATATCTCTTGAAATGTTTGCAAGTTATTCCTTTTGTTCATTTTCATTAAAACAACATTGATGGGACTAGCCACGTGATTATTTGGGTTGGAGTTTTCTAGGTTTTGATATGAGACACTAATACTTGATGTTCTGATTTGAATTTTATGGGTTTGATGAAAAATATGATGATGGTGAAGATGATGAACATATGAAGAAGATGAATATTTGTTTTTTTAACGATAAAAATTATTTATAATAAAAACTATGACTAATGATTATGCGTGGCAAATCACCTCAACGCTTATTTAATATAAAAAAAATGAAAAAGGGACTAACTTGTACATGTTTTAATAGATAAAAGATTTGAATAGGACAAAAATAAAAGAGTAGTGATATTTGAACAACTATTTAAGATAACTTTTGTGACAACTTCTTTTTTCTCACTTTTCATTGGTCGAAAACAATGGAGAGAGAAAAAGGTAGAGAAAGAACAAAAGCATAATGTAAGTATGATGGAAAAAGTTGTCAAAAAATTGTCATAAAGTGGTTGTACAAATATCATTTCTATAAAAAAAATTCAAGTGTTACAAATAAATAAGGTAAAAATTTGAGTGGGACAAAAAGATAAAAGACTTAATTCTGACAAATTTATTTTTAATCGAGTACTCAGACTTTTAGTACAAAATTACGAGTTTCTATGTATACCTCCCTTTTTCCTTCATTGAATCTCTTCTATTGTTTTTTTTGAATCGGCCAATATTATTCACGTCGAGCAGTACTAATAACAGTACCACCCGTGGTAACGAAAAGAAAAATACAAATGCAACCACCAATAAACAAAACACTTACTAGAAAAGTACCCACAAAAGTCCAATAAAATGCAACCACCAATAGGCTAGTTATGATGCTAAAGTATGCAAAAAGGACAGAAGCACTAATACTACCAAAGCACTAAGTCACTTCCAAACCCAACATGGTATACCCAGGCTTCAACACCAGCACACAAAAACAAAACAAGCCTAACGCCCCACCACTAACACCAACATAAAAACCAAAACTCTATAATTGAAAGCAAACAGCCACCAACAGAAGTGAGCACACTCAGGCTTCGCACCAACAACCTCTAAGCAAGCTAAAACCATTACCTCCTCAAGCACTCTTGTGGATTCCAACTCCACTCATAATATAGGCAAGTTTGCATAGAAAGTCTACTCAAACTCCACCTCCACGACATCACCATTATTTTCGGTAATAAATCATCAACATATTTCACTTCATTCCGGAAAATTATGTGATTTCTCGCTTGCCAAATCACCCAAATGGTAGCATGCCAAATGATCCACAACCCCTTACGAATCCTCTTATTTCTTCCTTCATTACTCCAACATGCCCAATGCACAAACAAATTTGGTGGAGTAATGAAAGAGAAATCAAGCCATTTCAATTGAATCTCTTCTGTTAATAATATCATACACAACTAGATATTTTAAATTGAGCTGCTTATAGAAAACATTTTTTTAAATGCTTAGAAAACTTTTTGTTTGAAGCAAAATGCAAGTTGGTAGAATTTTATTTTAGCTATGGAAAGAGATTGCAATGAAGTTTCAAATTCTTTATTTTTTGTTTGTGGTTTTTTCCTTTAAAAATAGAAAAAATTGGGTCCAAAATCAAACGACACAATAAAAAAAACCCAGTTGGATGAACTTATCAAAAGCCCAAAATAAAAAAAATAGAATAAGAATTTCTTTTCTCACCCTCCGTCCTCGTGTGTCCTCCAAAATTTCAGTTTTACCCCATTCAGATTATGTAATCAGAAGCCAGTTTTGGTATTTTCGGATTAAATAATCTAAATAACAACCAGACTCCAACAAACAGCAAAAAATGCATGTATATCTATGTATATTTAACAAATATTCACAAAGTACAAGATTTAACCAACAAAAACATATATAGTTATATCAAAAAATAATTATATATAAAATTAGTGTTTGGTTCCATAATGATATACATTTGAACTAATCTTAGGCAAGGTCTATGTTACCCCAAGCATCACTTTCAAGACTATTATTATTTTCAGCTTTTACTCTATCTACACCATTCTCATCATCTACTACCTTCTTATTATCTTTATCCTTCTTTAGGTGTTCAATTATCACCACATCATCGTCTCCGCTCCGACTATCACATTACCCGCAACACAACTTAGTTTATTATAACTAATCATCTTATGGATATATCTAAACTCATAAGGCCCTGCACCATCTCTACGGTGGCGATCTCATAGTTGAGATGTGGTAGAAATTGTTGTTGGTGTTCTCTGTTGCGGGTTGCTTTACAGGTTGTTGTAATCACTCCTTCCAGCGGGATTAAACCTCTTTCGTCGAGCTCTCGTTGTTGCTTGGTCGTCGCAAGGTTCGTGTCGGATGTGGGTTGTTCGCAGTGGTTTGTGCGGTGGTCTGCTCCAGGTTGCTATCAGATTGGTTTGGTGGTAGATTATTCTCGATGGTTTTGTGTTTTGTTTGCCGGGTTTTGTTTTGTTGGTTGCCGTTCGTTTGCCGCCGGCGGCTTTTGTTTGTGTGAGGCTCCGACTTTTGCTGTTTTTTTGGTTCAGTGATTGGGTGGATCTAGACCGGTGACTTGTTGTGTTTCATAAACCCGAAAGAGTATGGTTCTATGTGATTTAAAAACCCAAAAGGGTTTGGCTCTTAAAACCCGAAAGGGTCTAGTTACTAACTTGTTGTGTTTGGTGGTTCATGTCTGCCTCCACACTCGTACTGAGGCTCGAAAGAGCTTAACAGTTGCTGCTTTGCTCAGGGAGTTGGCACTTGGATTGATACTGTGTTGACGGTCAGTCCATTCGCCGGTTTAAACCCTTTTTTGTTGCTTACACATTTTCGCTATTCATATTTTTTTTGTAACTTGGTTTCGCGCCCGTACGCGGGTTCGCTAGGTTGCGTCTGTGATTAGTGAATTTGTGTTATAATAGATCAGGGTGGTTACATTTGGTTTTGTATTATCACGATGTATTTCCGTTTAGGGTTGTTCCTGGATCAGGTTTAATGTCCCCCTAGTCTCTGTAACTCTTTCTTTGTTTATTCAATTTTATTTTCTTTTGAAAAAGAAAAAAAAAACTCAAGTTCTTCTAAACTTTAAATATTCCTTTCAATTTAATTTCAATTCATAAAATTCTCTATTAATTATTTTACTTTCTCATAAATTTAAATTCTAAGTCATTTCAATTATGCAATTTAGTTTTCAAGTCATTTATATTTTTTGGTCTTTTAAATTAAAGTTTATTTTTTACATTCATGTTTATTCAATACAGTAGTCATTTCAATTCAAGTCATTTTAAGTAAATTGACCTTAATTAAACCATTTCATAGCTAATTTTGACCATAAGACCAGAATTCAATTCAAAAATATATTAATTTGTTTAGACTTTCTACACTCATGCTGATTAAACATTTATTAGTATTTCAAATTTGATTGTCTTTTTTTAAACCAACAAGACTCATAAACACTTGTACATGTGGAATTGACCATTGTACCATGCTCTTATATGTTGTTGTTTGTATTGAATAAATTACTTGGCAATATATACAAGATAAATATTTGTATTTATTCCCCAAAAAAGTTTTGTATTTAATATTCATAATTAAACTGACCTATACAATTAAAGTTAAGTCATCAAAATAGTTTATTAAATTATCGTCAATTTATTAATTAAATTAAGTTATTATTATCCAAATAAAATATTTTCTAAACAAAATGAATTTAATTGAACCAACTAAATTATAAAGAATTTAAATTTATTAATTTTCTTTTAATCAAATCATCTAATATACACCTCGGGATTTGAAATGTCGATGGAAGTTCATACGATAATTCTGTTATAGCAGGTTACGGGGGAGTTATTCGAGATTATTAACAGGAGTGGATAGTAGGATTCAATGAGCATGATGAATATGTTGACAGCCTACATTTTGAACTCCTATCAATTTTGAATGGATTATTAGTAGGGTGATGTTATTTATAGCGAAAATATTTATAACGAAGGCATTGTGAATTGTATATGACCATTAGGTCTTGGAATGTAGCGAAATTCATGGGTGGAACTTGCAATATTAAAGGTTCACTACAATACAATTATATTGTGATGTCTCTCGTGAGCATTTATTCGCTCAAAGTAGCATTATTCTTATTAGTGACTTGGGATATTGAAGTCAACTATATATAAGATTGCATTCAAGCGTTGTCATTGATTCAAGACTCAACAGCACCTCGACCACTTATATAATCTAACATAATTGATAAGGAGCTTTTTTCTAGAGATTGGTTAGTCTCATTTACATAAACAGAAGGTAACTAATGTCCAAATATGGCAAAATTGAGTGCTCATGCGATGAAATGTATGAGATTTTTTCCCAAACTTCCAATTTGTGCACATTCTCTACTAGTGTCCTATGTTATGAGAATTCAATACACAAGGACATAGTTTGTATGGTTTTAATGATGTTCTGTAATTATATGCTTGCCGTAGTGAATATTGTGAATTTATATTTATGTCAACCACTTTTGTATCTTTTTTTTATAATATATTTTGGGTTTTAAGAAAAAAAAAATGCTAAATGACACGACAAATATTTTCGTGCTACACACACGAATGTGGCAACAACCTCCATATATAAGGGTTTCTCTCTATTTCTAGGTTAGGTTTTCATCTTCATATCATCCTTTTATATTTTCAATCGATATTGAGACCTCCTTTTATAACTGTTCAAGTAATTAACTTAGCTAGCCATGCACTTCCTGTAATGGCACTTCTATCCTCTCACCTTTGTTGTGCTTCATCGCTTTGATCTTTCTCTTGCTTAGATGAAACAGTTTCATTCTTTATACGACCATAAATGACAGCAAGAATAGTGGGATGCAAAAAAACAGTGAGATGCAAAGACAATTTCTATGACAAAGATGACAACAAAAGTTGAGGTGATGTGCTTGCGGTTGACGGTGGTA
>Ga0315914_1009047_pt1 | contig 12967 bp, 16 predicted proteins | sample MpolenodulesMG_FD_203920 | JGI IMG/M metagenome (GOLD analysis project Ga0315914, IMG submission 203920) | Medicago polymorpha root nodule microbial communities from Los Angeles, California, United States - elongated nodules | ecosystem: Host-associated > Plants > Roots > Nodule | place: USA...
TTCTTTGCTTCATAGAACGAACTTGGAATACTTGCAAATTCAAATGCATCCTTTAATAGCTCTAAATCATTGTCAACGACTTATCATTCAACCCACACAAACACTTGATGTGATACAACTTTAACAAAAAAGACAATCTTGAATATCTTATACACCCTTCATACAAAGGTTGTTCTCCATCTCTAGTTAATTCATAGAATTCTTTGGCTTCATTCCTTTCTTCACTTACACTTGGTATCACATCTTCATCTCGATCAATCTATACATTTGATGCAATGGGTTCCTTATTTGTTTGATCCCTATCAACTCCAAACGCATCATTGATCATGTTTTGAATAGGATCTTCAACAACCACCGTGTCTTGACCGATATTTGGAATAGTACTAGTTGAGACACTACTAGTTTCTCCTAAGGACTCCCCATGATGCAGCCAAACAGTGTACCCCTTTGGAAATGGTGACCACCTACGCTCCTACTTTGCGGTTTTTTGAAACGACAAACTCTACAGGGGCATATTACTTCACCATTTTCCACTTCGTCTTTAATGGCAAAATTAATAAATTCCACTATCTCTTGCTCGTATGCAGCCGACGTTTGTGGCTTCATAATCCATGACTTATCCATTGCTTTAAATATAAAATATGGATTTCAATAAGTTGACATATACTTGTGCAAAAAAATAAGTTGACATATATTTTAGAAACAAAAAGCACCAAACAGAAGCAAATCAAACATATATCCTACAAGACATAATCTATATTTCCATGTTTTACAACACAATGAATAATAGTTCCAGCAATAACCAATCAGAAAAATATGCAAAATTAATAGTTAAAGTTCAAAACACATGAGGGAAAAAGGACTTACATAAACAACAGCAAACTTAAAAAACCAATAGCGCGAAATGCTTCTTTCACTGAGCCTAATCAAAATATCTATGAATGACCAAAAGGAATAAACAATTAGGGAAACAAACAATGAATTCTTAAATTAAAATAGTATATCGCCAATCAAAAACATCGTCTGTGGACAAACAGAACAACCTATGGGCATAAAAGGGTGACACTACTACCATATCATGTGACATAATATAACATACGCACAAAATCAAAATGGGGTATCAGTCAGTAGCTAGCTGGAATAGAGGGAAGAAATAAACTCAACATAGCAGGTGTACAAATACACCAAAGCTAGAGCATATACTAATAAAATTAAAGCATGTCAAAGAAATATTAAAAGGCACTATAAAATTCTCTATCTCTCTACACTGCAAGAAAAGTGAACTAAGAAAGATGACCTTGGTAGTGTTACCATCGATGGTGGCATCATCATCCATTGTTGCCAACCTCCAAATCAATTCATTTTTAACTAATCCAATTGGCAAGATGACAATCTAACTAATAAAAATTGAGTATATAGAGAAGTTCGAATTCGATTGAAACAAAACAAACAGAGATGTAGATTTGAAGATATGGTAAGCGGTGTAACAAATAATATACTAACGATTCAGGGCTAAAAACCAGTAAAGGTACTTATGTAAATCAAGACGCTCAATCTGATTTCTGGCCTAGTTCACTTCGCTAGAGGATTATAATATGTGTAAATCATAGTCATTCATTTTACACAATTTTAAAACAAAACCCCATGCCAAGTGCCCCATAGACTTTGAAAGTTTGCAAGAGCAATACAATACAAGTAACAGGTAGAATTACAATACAAGTTGATATTTATAAAGAAATCTGACTTATTTAGTCACCAAAAACTTCAGCAAACAGTCTTGTAAATAGGTTGGTTTGTTGATCAAGTAAAAGCTAAAAAAACTTCAGTGCTTGACAGTGTAAAACTGTTTCAAGTCCTTTAAGGCGAGGTTTGTCAGCTCCCCCTAAGTTCTATACAAGTTAATTAAATTCATCTTTAAAAGCGTAATACACTCAGAAAATTCTCACATTTAATTAATAGACTAAGAGATGAAAAGAAGGTTCTCTTAATTAAATTTGTTTTGAATTAAATTAATGGGGCTCAGAGCCTATAAATACTACATCTACTCCCCCTTTTGTCCTCAACAAAAAGTAAAATAAAGACAAAAAGAAAAGTGAGAAAAACATAGTGAGAAAATTCTATATACAAACAAATAACAAGTTCAAAAGCAAATAACATAGTTAGAAGCAGGATAAGACATTAATTTTTAGAAGCACAATCAAAGATAAAACATAAAGTAAACAAGCTAATAATGTGTGCATTCTAAGGCTTGGTTTGTTTCTTCATCAATTCTAACATTTCTTGCATCATGCTGTTTGATCTTTCTGATTGCTTGTCCATGGAATCCTTTAAATCATTGTATCCCTTGACAAGTGCTAAAAACATTGTGCTTAGTCTTGCTATGTTGAAATAACACCTCTCGATGTTCTCTTTTCAGAGATTTGGTTCAGAAGGGTCTTAATGAAGGCATATTGAAGTTTGGAAACAAGCCAAAACCTCAAATGCAAGTAGACTCTGATCCCTTGAAAGATGCAAGTATGATGTACATTGACATTGCAGGCTGCAATATGGTCAACGCAATCATTGATGATGTTGAGAACCTGCCTGTCGAAGCAGAAGGAGGAGCAGAAACTGAAGTTGCAGAATGTCAAATGGTGGACATCAGGAAGGATGCAGAATATGTCGAAGAGACTGTTACAGAGCCTCAATTCGACGAGAAGTTAAAGACAGCCTATCCTACAGCTGAGGAAGAATTGATTAATTTTCTCAATCGATGCAAGCTGAAGAATTCTGAGGTAATGCTCTGCTCTAGATGTAGTGTTGTGTTTCACAAAGAGGTAACTAAATGCCTCGAAGGTTCTATCCCAAAACCTAAGAAATGGGGGAAATGGTCTACTGATCATAGACCTAAGTTTTCCTTCACAAAGAGTTATATTCCTTTCATCAATAACTCTTCGACCACAAATTATGTTAATCAGAGTGGCCAGGGAAAAAATTTGGCCCCTTATGCACCAAACCAAAAATGGGTTCAGTCGACCCACAAGAATGTGCAACATGGGAAGAACAATGTGGTGAAAAGAAACACTAATGTTGTGAAGAACAAAAAAAATGGTACTGCCTTTAAGTGGAAGAAGTATGCTTATAGAAGCAACTACAAGGGAAAGAATCCCATGACAAGAACTCAGTGGAGGAGGTATTAGAGGTCTAAGAAAGATGTTTTCACGAGCCTTGAAAATGAAACTGTTGACCCAAAGGGTGATTAGGAAATGGTCGGAACCAACAGGAGACCAGCAAAAGAGAGGCTATCTCTTCCTTCAGTCGAGGAAGATCCTAATGAGGATAATGAGTTAGGACCTGGGTTTACAGATTCAGAACCAGACTTCGATGTCATATGCAATTTGGTTTCCATTTTACCAGCTGAGTATGATATGATATCCGAAGTTGATGATTCGGTGGAGGAGTTCGACCTTAAAGACATAGGGGAAAACAAGACCATGTATTATTTTATGAATGATGGATCTGGAAATAATCAGAAAGCCATATTTGAACAGCCTGATGATTCGATGAAGAGTCATCTCAAACCTTTGTTCATCCAACAAAGTGGATGAGGTTAACGTTAACAAAGTGTTGGTCGATTGTGGCGCTGCTGTCAATCTAATGCCTCAGTCCTTACTCAAAAGAACTGGAAAGATCGACAAAGATTTGAACCTTCATAATGTGATTCTATCAAACTACGAAGGAAAGACTGGATATTCCCTTGGTGCTCTCCAAGAGAGCCTAACGGTGGGAATCGTGATTAGACCAACTTTATTCATGGTGGTCCCATCGAAAGCTAACTTCAATTGGGGAAAGAGTGGATTCATAGGATAGGTGTTGTTCCCTCATCCATGCACCAAAGAATCTCGATCTGGAGAGATGATGGTATAGTCGAGGACATCGAGGCTGACCAAAGCTATTTTCTTGCTGAAGTAAATCAAATCACAAGGAAGACCTTTGACAAGAACTTAGAAAATATTGCTCCATGTTTATCTGCAAAAAGTGATGATCAAGCAGATGCAAGTTCTGTGAAACTCCATCCTACTCATGGCTTCATGTGGGAAAGGGAGACATTCGACACGAAATCTGACATGAGGGATATGGATTCCCTAACCTTAGGGAATGATGAGGATGATCATCACATCTAAGCAAGATGCTTAGGACCAAATCATGGTTGTATAGCCGCAGTGTGTGATCAAACAGGCCTTAATGGCTAGTACTTATCAAAAGATGGTTAAGAAACCATTGATGAAGATAATATCGAGACACTGAAGTTTAGGCTTAAGGAGATTTTTGGTTCATTCGACAGTGAATCCGATTGTATTTTCAATGAGGAATTGATGTAGTTCCTTTAGTTAAAATCAAATGGTAAAAATTGGCATCAGTTGCCTGAAAAGATTCAAAAGTTTAAGTAAGAAAACCATAAGCAATGGGTTAAACCAAGATAGATGTAATTCTTGCTTAAAACCTTTGTGGAAAATTTGTCAGTATCAGAGTTTAGGGGCAAGCAATTATGTTAATTGAAGTTTTACTTATGACTTTGGTTTGTTTGCAAATTTTACTCGGATTGCAAATATTTCTTATCTTAAACAATTGAGGTCATTTACCATTTTTACAAGTCATCAAAGGAATTTGATTTCTTTGATAAAATATGTCGAAATAAAGACATGTATTAAATATATGCCTACTTGTGTGAAAATAAAATGTACACAAATATAGAGATTCGACAAAAGAAAATATTTCGACTTCTGATTGATTGAATATTACAAGACCAACTATTGGGTCAGAATACAATAAGTCGAAAACCCAAAAATGGTTAAACATAATCGTGTTCATTCGACACGTAACAAAATGGTTATTGGAGCTTCACAACAAGAAGTCAAGATCAAGAAAGCGGAAATGCTCTAAGAACCAGAAAAGCTCGATGTCAAGAAGACAAGAGATGCAAATGTTTACCATGTCTTAATCTTCATCTGCACCTGGAGATGATAGATGGGCGTTGTGGATCCTGTAAACCAAGCCAGGGGGCATGGACTGCAACTTAAGTTGGTTCCAGTAAAAGAGGAAGTCATCAGCACTGATGGCGTCCCTACAACGAGCCAGCAGTTGCCGAACAAAGGGATCATTGAAGATGGACAGAATACCATCTCTATTGAAACCTTCGCTAGCCAACACGCTTAGCATGATCAGGAAATAAGTAGCCTAACATAAACCGAATCTTGGGCAAGTCAGGATGAGGCTGATGAAGCATCTGGACCGCTCGAACAACGCAGAAATGCACGTGGCCACTAAGGGTGAGTTGTCGCATGAACTTCTGTTGACCTAAGTTAGGTGCAGAAATAGTGAGAAGATGCAAACAATCAACAAAAACAGCCCTGAGCACCTTTACATCCTCAGATAGTTGACGATGAAGCGGTGTCGATGCCCTAATAGATAACAACCCTCTACTTCTTGAAGCAGCAATCTTTTTAGCAATAAAGAGTTGAAGTTCTAAAGGGAACACTTCCATGAAATGAAGTCAGAACGCTTGTCTTACAAGAAAAGAATCCCTGAGTATGAAGAGGAAGAGGGTTTGATAGAAGGAAAATGAAGAAACAAAGTTTTTTATAATGATTAGTAAAGTTGCCTTCTTATCTCTCTCTTCTATAATTACTGCCATATTTACCACATGTGCGGAAGAAGGTAGAAGTGTTTTCGGGTTAGTGGATAATTACTGGTTTTCGAAGACATAAAATCTTGGGAAATCTTGTGAAGAAAGGAACAATGATGATGAACATGGGAAGTTGCGAAAGTTTGCACTCGTGAAGTTAGATGAATGACAAATGGCGCTTTAGGGTCATAAATAAATTTTAAGCGGTTTCCAAAGAAAGAGACGAGGCCCATTTAGGAGTCAAGATGATCAAAGAAAAGGAAACTAAAAAGATCATGTTTGGAAGGTAATAAGTAAGATGACATCTGAATGTCAAAATGATCCAAGAAAGGTTTATCAAAAATGCCAATGTTCTCCTTTATGGAGCGATTCAGCCGAAAATGACATTTTTAGGGGGCATTTGTTAGCTTGTAAATTTGACAGGCTCATTTAATATGGTCGACATATGTTTTGACCATTATCTTTGCAGGAATCGAAGAGCTTTTCGAATACAAATGGAAGAAGCTTCGACAAAGCATCAAGCCTAAGGCGCATAATTGGCGTTCGACGAAGTAAGGCTGAAAGGGCATTTTCGCGTCCAAGACAAGGAAAAGGGTGGGAAACACGATTCAAGTAATGAAGCGGTTTCCTTTTAGTGGAGAACATGGGGCAAGTGGTTGTCCAAGATGGAGGAAGTACTGATCATGGAGTTAGTGGTTCACCATCTAGGATTTTTAGTATAAATAGTAGTTTCCAAGCCAGAAAGTGGGTCGCAAATCATATACATAATTATGTTGGAACAAAGGGTGTTTCGCAAAATCACCTCTTAAGTTTGATGATAACAAGGTATTAAAAATTGTCAATTGGATATGCTAAACATTTGTTCAAGTGTACAGCATCTTAATCAAAGTATTATTCATAAAGGTTCTGATTGAACAAGTCAAAGAGCAAAGGAATTGATATTGAAGCTTAAAGCATCTGAAGAAAATGTGTCTGAAGAAATATGCGTCTGAAGAAAGCGCTCTTGAAGACACGTCATTAGAAGCAAGGACATCAGAGGCAAGTTCATCATAAGCATCTCATCAGAAGCTACTTCACCAGAAGCGTTAGAGCGTTGACAAAGTACAGTGTACGAAGTGTACAACCACTAACTCTGCGCATGCCTCTACAACCACCATCTCTGCAACTTGTCTCTACATCAAGACAAGAATAACAGTAATGTTTGCAGATGTTGTTCCTTTAAAAGTGGAATGGATTTGAAATTGGTTCTTCATAGGACAATCATCAAATCAGGCAAAAGATCAATGGTGAATTAAAGCTTCAGACAAGACAAGTTGATGTACCGGCTAGTTCTTAACGTCTCTCAAATCCTCTATAAATAGGGATGAAGACTTGAAGAATAACAACAACACATATACAAGAAAACACATATCTGAGCCAAAACGTCGCAAGTTTAAACACATCAACAACTTAGAGAATTCTTACAAAAGTTCATATCTTAGAATTCTTAAGTGTCTAGAAAAACAGAGTCTGTTCTGTTTGTTTTGTTCTGTGAATACCTCTAATTGTATATCAAGTATTCAAACCCTTTTCAATTCTCTGTAATTGTTTAGTGAAGTCTCTTTCTTTTGTGATTGAGCATAGAAGTCTCTTTCTTTTATGATTGAGCATAGAAGTCTCTTTCTTTGTGATTGAGCATAGAAGTCTCTTGGAGTTGTCCTTGAGCATTGAGAAGTCTCTTACTGTGTGTTTGAGCAACTTGTAATTTGACATTACATTTTATTGGAACTCTCCTTGGAAGTGCAAGGGGGAGAGGAATACTTCCGGTTTGTGGAAGGAACCTGTATAATTTGCTTGTGTTCTTTCTTTCTTTGTTCTCTTACTCTCTATCCGCTGCACTAAGACTCTGAACTCAAGTCAGACTCTGAACTATTTCAGACTCTGAACTATTTCAGACTCTGATCCTGGGAACAGTTTTTCAGAACGTAAGAAAGAAAAGTTTTTGAAAACACAATTCAAGCCCCCCTTCTTGTGGTTTTTCTCACCTTCAGTTGGTATCAGAGCTTCTGGTTCTGTAGTTAGCACTTAACCGTGTTACAGTGAACGATCTGAGAAAAACATGTCTGGGGAAGGCGCTTCTTGCTCTGGTGGTGGAGCTGCTATACCATATGATTATAGCAGCAGCAACAACAAAAATGAAAGATCTGTTAATCACAACAAACCTCCCATGTTTAATGGTGATCCAGAAATGTTCTCTTGGTGGAAGACCAAGATGTATAGTCACATCATGGGAATGGATGATGAGTTGTGGGATATTCTTGAAGAGGGTGTTGGAGATTTGAAGTTGGATGAAGAAGGAGCTGCTCTTGATAGGAAAGCTCACACCACTGAATAGAAAAAGCTTTATAAGAAACATCATACGATCAAAGGCATTCTTGTGGCTGCCTTGCCTCATAAAGAGTATTTAAAGATGAGTGACAAATCAACAGCGAAGGCTATGTTATGAGGGTAACAAGAAAGTCAGAGAGGCTAAGGCCACTATGCTTGTTCATCAGTACGAGTTGTTCAGAATGAAGGAGGATGAAAACATTGAGACTATGTACTCAAGATTTCAGACTCTTGTTTCTGGGCTTCAGATTCTGAAGAAAAGTTACGTGGCGTCTGATCATGTGAACAAGATTCTGAGAAGCTTGCCTGCTAAGTGGAGACCAAAAGTAACAACTATTGAAGAAGCTAAAGACTTAAACACTTTGAGTGTTGAAGATCTTATAAGCTCTTTAAAGTGTCATGAGATTGGTCTTAATGAGCATGAACCTATCAAGAAGCCTAAGTCTATTGCTCTGAAGTCTAGAGGGAAGCCAACTAAGGCTCTTAAGGCGATAGAGTCTGAAGAAGAATCTACATCTGAAGATTCTGATGAAGACCCTGCAATCGTTAAGGAGATGGCTATGCTCTCCAACAGAGTACAATATCTTTCTAAGAAGAACAAGAAGTTCATGAGCAGAGGCAGTAGTCACAAGAGCTCTAGAAGAGAAGAGCAGAAAGGTTGTTACAACTGCAAGAAGACTGGACATTTCATTGCTGATTGTCTAGACCTGCAGAAGGAACAACCCAAAGAGAAATCTAAGAAGTCAGTCTTCAAATCCAACAAATTCAAGAAGCAAATCAAGAAGAACTTGATGGCAACTTGGGAAGATCTGGATAATGAGTCTGAGTCTGATAAGGGTGATGCTGAAGATGAAGCAAATATAGCCATGGCTTTGGTGGCTACTGTTGAAGATGAAAAAGAATCATCTGATGATGAATCCTGTACAGACTCTGAAAATGAAACTGAGGTATATTCTAAACTCACTAGATCTGAATTAATTGATTCTCTCAAGGAACTTCTTAGTCATTATGAAAACCAATCCTCTGAGTTGAGGAAAGTCAAGGAACGATACATTAAGTTGCTGAGACTTCATGAATCAACTAGGAATGAGTTGGATGTTTTACAATATGAATATAATAATTTGAAAATAATGACTGAGAAAGGTGATAATAAACTTATGTCTGAGCATGATGCTGCTCTTCAAGAGTTTATTACCACAGGAATTGATAGAACCAAAGTTGTTTCCATGATTTATAGCATCAATCAGAACAACAAAAAGGGAATTGGCTTCACAGGAGGTAACTCTGGTGGAGTAATCCTGAAACCCTGTTCTGATAAGGAGGAATTGAAAATTCATTTTGTATCTGAATCTGAAAAGGTTAACACAGCTTCTTGTTTAGAACCTGAAGCTTCAAGTTCAAAGGTAATGACTAAGTCAAAACCTGAGAACCAAGAGACAAAGGTCATGAACAACTCTAAATCAAAAGCTCCAAAGTTACAGATTCTGAAAAGATCAGAACCCAATAAACAGGTTCTGAAGAAAACAGAGTCTGAAATTCAAAAGCCTAGATTTCAGAGGAAGAAAGTTGTCTATGCTAAGTTACAATCTAAGACTAAAGGTTCTGAACCTGAAGTCTGGAAGAAGACAAAGAAGGACAATTTCAGACAGAGAACACAAAGGAAATTCAGACAAGATGATTGGAAAATAGGTACTACTATTATTACTAGTATCTAGGTTCATATTTAATTCATTTCATGTTAAAAAATTCTAAATTTTAGTAAATGAACATTTCTTAATGTTCTAAAATTTTCTCAAAGAAATAACTCAAAAGTTTAAGATAATTAAACAAACTTTGTTTTAGCAGGTAGAAAACTTACATGTAGTTTTTTTTATAGGGACTAAACTTATTTAAGTAAGGACTAAACTTATAATTTCTCGATTTTATAGGAACCAAAAACATATTTAACCTGGAAAGAAAACGTCCTTGAACATAAGTCTCGTTTTAAATTACTTGATATACTCATTATTTTTTCTAAATTTAATAGCAATACTACTATTTTTTATTTTTTTTGTTTTGAACAAACTACTACAAATTATTTTTTAAAGGTGAAAATTAGAGACACATCATCTATGTACACAAAAATATTTTAGTAACATTAGATGTTTCTTTATGTCCCTAGTTATAAGGATCTTTAAATAAAAAAAGGGTAACATATGTTTCTAGTCCCTATAAAAATTGGCACCTTCTAAATTTAGTCCTTGTTTATTTTTAATAGTTTCTTTAGTCATTATAAAAAAATTACACTTAGTTTTAGTCCCTACTAAATCATTTTTTTTTTAATTATGCTTAAACTCTTAAGCTTTCGAACAATTTTTTGCATACGTGTTAAAGAAAATTACTAAAAGTTCATCCGCAAAAAATTATCTCAAATTTTGATTTCTACATCCAGATTTTTGTTATTTTTATCTAAAAGTTTTGTAGTTTAGAAAATTCATATTTAATTTATTTCATGTTAAGAAATTATAAATTTTGGTAAATGAACATTTCTTAATGTTCTAAACTTTTCTCAAAGAAATCATAAAAATATTTAAGAGTTTAAGGATAATTAAACAAATTTTGTTTTAGCATAGACTAAAATTACATGTAAATTTTTTTATAGGGACTAAAAAATCTATTAAATTTAATTAAGGACAAATTATAATTTCCCAATTGTATAGGGATCAAAAACATATTTAACCCGAAAAAAAATGTCCTTAAATATGAGTCTCGTTTTAAATGACTTGATATACTCATTATTTTTTCTAAATTTAATAGTAATACTACTAATTTGTTTTTTTGTTTTTGTTTTGAACAACCTACTACTGATTTTATTTTGAAAGATGAGAAAATTAGTGACACATCTATGCACACAAAATTATTTTAGTAACATTACATGTTTTTGTTTGTACAACTCACAATTTGAGGAATTACCTGAAAGAAACCCCACTCCTTGCATGCAATCTCAAGTTTCAACAACTCCTCCATGCTCCCATTTGAAAGCAATGTAAAATCAATGACAGGGATCTCAGAAGAAAGTTGAGGCATGTCATTTACTTTCTCCATTTCTTCTTGCACTACTAGAAAAAGCAAAATTAGTGACGGAAAAAATGAAATTCCTCACAAATTTCTTGGTCGCAAAATTTAATGACGGAATTAGAGATGGATTTCACGTTTTCCCTCACTAAATATCCCTCACTAATTTTTGTTTTTTTAGTTTCCTCATGTATTTTGTAGGAACTTGCAAAGGATTCATCTTCACCATTTCTTGAACATTTGGTACTAGTAAAGATGGAGAAAAATGGGGTGGTTCTTCTATCTTAATATTATCTATGTTGACACTCATTCTTGCTTTTGATCTATAGAAAATATGCCTTGGATTGGAATTTCAGATGCTTAGGTAAGCTGGGATATGAACAAAGTCAGCACATGTAAAGAAAGCCAAATACTGCAAACATATTTTATAGTCTTATTATTGTCATTTTTATTTCTTTATTTTTTTTTTATTTTTTGGCAAAAAAGGCAAGCCTAGCAAAGAACTAGACTGCCAAAAGATATATTAAACAAAGAAAACCAAAAAAAACAAAGGGAAGGAGGGGGGCCAGACCAAACCTCCTTAATAATTTACAAACCTAAAGTTAGGCATTCCTAACTTGTTTTGTACATAGAAAGTTTTAATACAGTCAGGAATATCTAGCCAAATAGTTAGATGAGTACTAGCCAGGCCTAAGTTTGCCAAAGTGTCAGCACATTGATTTCCTTCCCTAAACACATGAGAAGCAATAAAATTCATTGACTTAGTTTTATTGATGCAATTGCTCCATCTATTCCTTAACTTCCAGGGGATAACAGAATTGTTCTTGAATGCATTCACCACTAGTGCAGAATCTAATTCAAGCCATAAATTTCTCCAATTATTTTGATATGCTATGTCTATAGCTCTCATTGCACCAGAAATTTCAGCAAAAAAAGCATTTTCCGGGCCAACATTCTCAGCAAAACCAAGAAGGAAATCAACATTACTATTTCTAAAAATCCCTCCACATGATGAGGTAAGAGAGTTTGAGGAGGCATCCGAGTTGCATTTTATCCAGTTGGTTATTGGGGGGTGCCAAATTACCTCTATAATCTTAGGAGCATTAGGTGGATGGATGTTGACATTGAATTTTTTCATGATTACAAATTCAGACATTGAAGATGAAGCTGCAGCTTTGGTATTGTTGCCTGACATTGATGTGCTGGAGATGATTAAGGATATAGAGCTTCTCCAATGTATGTGTTTATCTCTAAATCTACTTTGGTTTCTTGCATACCATATAGCATTTAAGAGATTCACCAAGGCCACAGTAATCACAGTTTTGCATTGAGGACTCCAGGCTCTATTGCAAAGAGACCAAATTTCCTCTATGGATTGAAACTGAAAGTTGAAGTTGATAGCAGAAGCCAGCCATCTCCAAATTTTCTGTGCATATGAGCACTCAAAAAATAGGTGAAAAGAGGATTCACTGTGGTTGAAACAAAGAGAACATATAGAAGGCAGGTGACATCCTTTGGTGATCAAATTATCATCAGTTGGAAGTTTGTTGAGCATGCATCTCCAAACTAGTAATGATTTAGAAGGTGGAATATCTTTAGACCATATAAGCTTTGCCCAGGACACTATTGGAAAATGATGTTTTTTGTAGTTATAAGCATCTCTCATTTCTAGATCACCCTTAGTATTGTGTTTCCAAATCAATTTGTCTTGTTGGCAGTGATTAGGGATAGTAACTTTGTTGGAACAAAGGGTATTTCACAATATCAGACTCTTTAGTTTTGATGATAACAAGGTATTAAAAATTATCAATTGGATATGCTAAACATTTGTTCAAGTGTACAGGATCATGATCAAAGATATATTCATAGAGATTCTGATTG
>Ga0315914_1009050_pt1 | contig 12967 bp, 7 predicted proteins | sample MpolenodulesMG_FD_203920 | JGI IMG/M metagenome (GOLD analysis project Ga0315914, IMG submission 203920) | Medicago polymorpha root nodule microbial communities from Los Angeles, California, United States - elongated nodules | ecosystem: Host-associated > Plants > Roots > Nodule | place: USA...
TAATGTCGCGTTTATTTATCTTAGGTAGACTATACAAGTGATGTGGCCGTTGGGACGTGACTAACCTAGAAGGTGTGAAGTTGCACCTGTTGATCACACAACGATTCTTACGTGTGGGGTCTATAAATCTCGGTTAACTAGGTATATCCCTCCTAAGTCTGGTTGCACCTGCTGATCACACGGTGATCCTTACGTGTGGGGTCTTAACATCTCTAAGGTAATTGAAAACATAATTGGTGTTCCAGTTTTTTCCAAGGCAATGAAGGCCAAGGTTCCATTAGGTCAGCCCATCTATGAATCTTAGGACACTCATAGTGTAACACCCTAAACCCTCAAAGTGGGAAATTACGCAAATCATACAAAGGATTTAGATGCTATTTCTTCTATAAGTTCAGAACATGCATAATTAATTTTCACAAAACATCGCAGCGGAATATAATATCATCAAATCTCAACAATAACTACATCAAATCTCCAAAATAGCCATGTCACTTAATCATACTACATCACCAAATATAAAATCTCATCTCAACACACTGAGTGATAAAAATCTCAACAAGTCATCAAATGTAAGTAACAGACAGACATACACCCCTAATCAGAGCCGACACACCAAGACTCTGAAGGTAAAAGACGAGGTATCTCCAAAGTTAGCCTCCAACAACTCACCAAGCAAAGATAAACTACTCCTGCATGCCGTCTACCCATCCAAATTAATAAGGTAGGCGGTTAACAAAACGACCACTAGGGGTTAGTTCACATTTGACAATTAAAGTATAATCAAATGAAAATGAACGGCATAATTAAATTCAAATGATTAAGTAACTCAAAAACTTTAATAATCATCAAGCATACAAGTATAATAATACACAAGTACATTTTCACATCTTCACATATTCACCAAAATTTCACCAAGTATACAATTCTCTAATGTTTCACCAATGCCAATATTCACCAAGCACATAAGCAAGTATAACATTTGTCAAGTTATGCAATGCGCCAAGACATGACTCTATATGCATGTGGTACCGGTCACGGTCAAGGTCGTCACCTCAAAATACAACTATATCATAATCACCTTTGTCGAATACAAAATATTCTAATCACCGTCGTTGGATACATAGTATCCTAATCACCTTGGATATAAATATCCTACTTATGTATGCATGAAGATATGACTTAATAATGTTTACGTTAAAACAACACCTCACCGACATTTTTCATACATGCAATCACCATTAAATCACCATCATTTTGCATGTAAGAATTCAACATCAATAATAAATCACCATCATCAAAATCATTATCATAATCATCATCAATAACAATCACTTCAAAGAAACGACAAAATTCTAAATTCACATCTCACATAAAAGACATCATCAATAACAATCACTTCAAAGAAACGACAAAATTCCAAATTCACATCTCACATAAAAGACAAACAACTATCCACATCATGACATTCATCATATTAAACACCCAACTCACATTGACTCATCCTTATTCTATCATATCATCTTAAGCATGAAGCCAATTGCAAGTTATCCGGTCATGAATCGACATTTTAACAAAGTTCGTCTATTTTCGCCACTTTCTACATTTTGTAAATAAGTCGACAAAACAAAGTAAACGTTCAAACACCTCAACCAAGCATACACACTACTCAGATATGATCACAGTAGCATATGCATATACGCATCATAGGTTAATTCCGAGTAATTCTAAAATTCACTAAGTTCGTATCGTTTTATCATTTTTCCAAAGAATTCCAATTTTCAAAGCAAAACCATGTTAAAGCTCATGAATAACATCCAAAACATTTTTATAAATCAAGGTTACAGTAAACAACCCTAACCCTACCCTTTTCCTTTAAGAAAAACGAGTTTCGGAAAATTATGCGTTCTTGAACATTTTTTCAAAAAGTTTGATTCGATTCACAAAACCAAGTTCAATCTAATTCATTTGATGTTTCCAAAGGTTTAGAAAGCAATACTACAGTTAAATACATCAAAAGAATCAGTTTGTAACAGCCTGGATCGACCCCGAGTACCCGGAATAACCAAGAACATGGGTACTGAACTAGGCAACTCGCCCTGAGCTCGCCAGGTGAGCAGCACCAGAATAGGAAGCCCTGTTCTTGGGTTTCCTATCGTGAACCCTCCAATTTTCACCCCAAAATCCTGTTTTTGATCATCTATAACTAAATTTCGTCCCCAAAACTTGTCTGGTAGCTAGTACATACATCAAAAGGCAATGAAAACAACAACAAACATGGGATCAAAACCTCAATTCACCTCAAATTCATCACCTAGTTCATTTTTCACCAAAACCCATAATTTTCTCATATTTCATTCAAACTTCACAACAATCACACAAATTCAAACCCCATCAACATACAAACATAAGTAAACATTTATGAAGTGATTTAAACATGTTTAAACATGTTTCAACATTAATCACTCATCAATTCATGATTTACACTCAAATAAGCAAAAATCATCAAAATCACTTAACAACAACAACAACTATGAAGTTTAAGCACATAACACAACAATTTCATGAAATTCATTATGTCCACAAAATCACTTGAGTTAGGAGCACAAATTTCATCATTCAAAATTCACAAAAGTCACAGTTAACATAAAAGCACTTAAACCCATAAGTTAAAATAGGAGATTATAACTTAATTATGAAAAGGAAACTATCCCCCTTACCCCAAGCTCTCTCTCTCTCTAACTTCCTCTTCTATCCTCTTGATACACTTTCTCTCTCTACCTCTTATGTTTTTGTGAAATGAAATAATGAAAGGCTTAACCTAACTTCTCATAAAAGTTTTGCTTATATACCACCTTCTAATTGGGCTAGGTTTCTAATTGTCTTAATGAAACAAAACTAAAATTAATAGAAAAAAACAAAATGAAACATTCAGATTCATATTTCCTTTACTTGTACATGAGGATTTAAACAACAATACACAAGATGACAAAAAAGGCAATGAAAACAACAATAAACATGAGATCAAAACCTCAATTCACCTCAAATTCATCACCTAGTTTATTTTTCACCAAAACCCATAATTTTCTCATATTTCATTCAAACATCACAACAATCATACCAATTCAAACCCCATCAACATACAAACATAAGTAAACATTTATGAAGTGATTTAAACATGTTTCAACATTAATCACTCATCAATTCATGATTTACACTCAAATAAGAAAAAATCATCAAAATCACTTAACAACAACAACAACTATGAAGTTTAAGCACATAACACAACAATTTCATGAAATTCATCATACCTACAAAATCACTTGATTTAGGAGCACGAATTTCATCATTCAAAATTCACAAAAGTCACAATTAACAAAAGCACTTAAACCCATAATTTAAAATAGGAGATTATAACTTCATTATGAAAATGAAACCATCCCCCTTACCCCAAGCTCTCTCTCTAACTTCCTCTTCTATCCTCTTGATACGCTTTCTCTCTCTACCTCTTATGTTTTTGTGAAATGAAATAATGAAAGGCTTAACCTTACTTCTCATAGGAGTTTTGCTTATATACCACCTTCTAATTGGGGTAGGTTTCTAATTGTCTTAATGAAACTAAACTAAAATTAATAGAAAAAACAAAACGAAACATTCAGATTCATATTTCCTTTACATGTACATGAGGATTTAAACAATAATACACAAGATGACAAAAAAGTAGTTTAGTGATGAAAATTAAAAATATAGGACACTAAAAAAGATGACATCTAGGAATCCAAAATATACCCAAGTACAAAATTCATGATGATGGCTGAAGAGAGAGAAAAAAGGTTGTGTACTCCAAAGAATCGCCTTAATTGCAAATCTTAATATATATCTTAATATATACAAATGTTAGACAATCTGACCTAAACCTTATCCTGCCTTTTTTGGTAGGTTTGAATAATTTTTATGAAAAAAAAGGTTTCTAAGGATTCGAACCAAGTACCATTTAGTTACACTTTACAAGTCTCACCACTAAGTCATTTCCTTTTTAATTAAAATATTGTTGCTTCCAAAATTGATATACCGTACTAAAACATTTTTTTCTCATAGCATTTCTTTTCATTCTTAACGGTTCCTTTATTGATGGTAGTATTTATTATTATTATTATTATTATTATTATTATTATTATTATTATTATTATTATTATTATTATTATTATTACTACTACTACTACTACTACTACTACTACTACTACTACTACTACTACTACTACTACTATTTTTGTTGTTATTATTTTCTGTCAGTTACCACGTAAAAGTTCATTTTCCTTTTCATTTTTATATATTGAACGGCCCTTACAGTTAAGATCAGTTTCTTGGTGTATGCTTACTACGTGTTACGATATTAAAGTTGCATTTTTAAAATTATTGATAATTTGACTGATTCTGATGATAATTTTGTCATTAGAAACTTCACTTTTTAGTGTAATTTTGTCAGCCTCTTTGTTTCTCATATATTATATTATTTGAAATTAATTATTTTGACTTTTTATTTGCAAAATTTGCTACACTACCATTACTTTGCTTTCTCCCTTTGACTTTTCAAACATGTTTACTATTTTCAATTTGTTTATTTTAGTTGTTCTTTTAACATGAATGTAATCGAATATGAAGATTGAGAAAAAAGAAATTCAAACACACAATTTGGTAATATTATTTGGTAAGAAAATAAAGTTAATAACTTAAATTAGTGTAATTTTTGTATTTTTTTTTGTTGTTTTTTGCAGTCGTTTCATAGGATAGCATTGAATCTACGATCAATATGATATTTATATACAAAACTCGTGCATCGTAAGGGTTAGAGTCTAGTATTGATTATAAAAAAATTGTGCCAACTAATTTTGTGTGTGTGCAGATTATAAATAAACATAAAAAAAAAAAGTTAAATCAAAAACATATATGCTTTAAATATACGAAAAATATACATTAGAGGGTATATATATATACCATAAGAAATTTACCAGTTATTCTTCAACTTGGAATCTCTTCTTCAACCTATTTACAAAAACTGCTAGTGTGACATGGATCCAATCATTTGTGTTGTTGAAGAATTTTAAATATGCATGTCTCCATGATGTTTTTATCACTAGAGTTCCACAAACAACCCAAAATCCAATTATGAAACCAAGTAGCAAGCTAACATAAAACCCAAAGGTTATGAGCTTATCTTCATCTTCACTACCTAGTGATATGTTTTTCATGGCTTCTAGTTTGAGAAATCACATCACTAGGGCAGATTTATGAATGGTGGTCCACAAAGTCCTCTGTTCCCGACATACGAAGAGGGATCAAAAGATTGTAGTTGAGTGCTTAGTGGAATTTTGTCTTCTAAGTTGTTGAAAGACAAGTTCATGTAACTAATAAGTGCATAATACCAATATATATTAGGGTTAATTAAGTTTTTGGTCCCTATAAATATCTGCAGTTTTATTTTTAGTCCCTATAAAAATAAACCACACCTTTTAGTCCTTACAAAATTTTCCGTTACAGCTTTTAGTCCCTTCTGTTAAATGACCACTAACGGTGCTGACGTGGCACTGACATATCTTTACGTGGCACTGAGACATCATTTTTTTTTGTTGAAGAAACTAAACTAACCCACTCAAATTGACATTAGAGAGAATCGAACCTGAGACCTTGAGGAGGAGCACACTCCCAAATCCCAAGCCTATACCACTAGGCCAACCCAAGTGGGTTGGCACTGAGACGTCCTTACGTGGCACTGCCACGTCATTATTATTATTATTAAAAAACAACTTCAGAATTTATGTTTAATGGTTCTTTCCAAAATATTAATTGAACATTATTACCAAAATACCCTTCTTCTTCTTCTTCTTATTTCCATCAAAACAAACCCCAAATTCCATTTATTATTTTCTTCTTCTTTAGATATCAAAATAGTCATGAACACAATAACGTACTTAAATATCAAAATATCATATCATTCATTAAACTTTCACCACAAAGTTGTCTAAAATTGGTTCATGATAATATTCACCATACGATGTAACAAATTACATCCAAAATTTATGGTGGCCGAGGTTTGAACCCCAGACCTTACATACATTATGCATTGTCCATACCAACTGAGTTAAGTTCACGAGGACAACTCCATATGCATCTAGTCTAGTTACATCTCATCCCTCTCAGAATGATTGATTTATACACGTCTAAAATAATATTATATCGTTTCATTGCAAAATAATTAATATTTTATTAAAAATAATGAAATTGAATTGCATTTTAAATTACATCTAGAGCCTTAGTTGCAAACATAACATGTTTTCAAATATCTTATAAAGATTTACGGTGTAGCTTCAATGATTGTTGCAATTTGCAATTCAAATTATGTATGGACAATATTTTTGATGGATTAAGTAAACAAATAAAAATGGATAGAAATTATTGGAATGTAAAGTTTTGCAATTTAAATTACTAGGTATGAACATGCCTTATTGATGGGGTAAATTCGCAAGTGCACGGTTTACCGATGTAGTAATAAAATATATCCTTCCGACAGAGAGTTATGAATTCAATTAACTTTCAATAAAGATTAGAGAAGAGTTCAAGTTGAAAGGTTTTGTATTTTGTTTTAAAAGAAAATATAATAATAAAAAGCGCCTTGAAATTATTGGTTCGTCATGGTGACAAATCCTTCACAAACCAAACCCTAAACCTAGAACTTTATGTTGAACCTATTTTCTAAAGACAAGTTTCTCTTTAGCCTATCACATCTCCTTTCAGTTTCAGTGAGTGTGTTTCTCTAGCATCCACGCCTATTCTCATGGTTGATTGCTATTGAAATCCTTGAAGCTCAAAACTTTCTTGTCTCAAGGTTTGCTAGAATATTCTCATGTTTTGCAATCCTTGTCTAATTTTACTTGTTCCAATATCAAAACTTCTTCTTTCGATGCTTCGATGCCCACGTTTAGAAAAGAAATTAATGATGAAAGCAAAATATTTTTTACTTTGTTAAAATGAAGTACATCCTTTGCATTAGGAGAGGAATGAATCTGATTAGGAGAAACATCGTGGATTACAATGAGTTTTTATGTACGATTGCTTGTGGTTTGGTGGAGGATCAAGACCATTTGTTTTTTACCGTCAACTTTGGCTCTTAATATCGAGTTGGGTAGGCTTTTCAACAAGCTTAATATCGTTAATTGAGCATTTTACTCCTTTTGGAGGTCTTGGGGCCGTTCCAACAAGCTTGACTTTTGCATTCAATCATCACGACTCATCCATTTTGATCAATGATCATGAAATTGAAAACACAATTTTCTCAATTGAATTAATTGTGAGAAGTCTATTTAGGTATTGAATTAAAAGTATACCTTTTTATTTTATTTTATTTTATTTTATTGAATTGGTTATTTGCCATTTTACCAACATAGGGTACTCTTGCCATGAATGAACAAATTGATAACTTCCAATTAACACATACAAAGCTGCTTATACACCTTTAACGTCTAAGAATTGGCTAATTAGAGGAATCATGTAATTCATCGACACATGATTCATGATTTCATTCAACAACGTTCCTGCATATTAAAAATATTAAAACTCTATTAGGTTTTAGATTATCTCTATGTATAGAAAACAAAGATGATGCAATTGACATCATATTCTTCAATCCGATTCAATTAAAAAGAAATTGCTGGCTTATGATAGGGATTGATATTAATTAATTACAACCATTGATTAATATTGAAATTAAGGGCTAAAATTTGAAGTAACTTTAAACACTTACTCTTGAAGTCAATATATCCCTCCCTTATTTTTATTTATTTGTCAAGTACATTATAGATTACTTTCCCCCTAAAACTCAAATGCAGTAACAGTAGTTGCTATGGTTCATGGATCACATGCATTAAGTTGAAACGATGGCTGAATTACTCCCTACATTCTAAGTATTTGGTAGTCTTAACAACAAGACATGAGTAAGATTCTCTCTCTAATGATAAATGTTACTAATTGCCGCCGCTCCTAGGGTTAGCTCCGTCGCTCCCCTTGTGAGGGATTTTGCCATCGTTCGGTGAGAAATCTGCTCCCCTGAACGTTTTGTTTCCTCTGTATAGAGATTAAGCGATGCTTCTTCCATGGCCTTCTCAGATCGTGTTGGTCCCTTAATTCCTTTCAATTGTTCTCATATTTTTCAATATAAGAGATAAAGGTGATTTATTTCTCTTGCTTTATTTGATCCTGTTTTGTGCCTCGTGAATCCATCCTTTTGCCGTCATATATATACTTTAATCTAAGAAATAAAGTGTTGTTTATTTCTTTGCCCTCACCGTTTCATTACTTCAGCTTGTTTTTTCCATGTGCCATTTTATTTATATTGACAGAAGGTATCAATCATGGGTTCTTATGCTTCTATTTTTCTAATCACGGTTGCTAAAGTGATCAAAATTTGAATCAGTACTCTTGATTGTCTCTAGCGTGGTGTGTCATATTGATGAATTAGAGCAGTGTACTTGTTCGAATTATTGTTCTGTAATGTTGTGTTATTCATTTGCTATGGCGAGAATTTAAAGAGGTCAGTTATGGCCATTTGTGATCACCACGATTCTCGAAAAAAATGAGTATCATAGGATGGAACTGCCGAGGTCTAGGGAACCTGAGCGTAATTCCAAAACTAAAATACCTTGTTCACTATTATAAGCCGGACGTCTTATTCCTCAGCGAGACATTAGTCCACTCTAATAAAACAAATGATTTCCGATACATGCTTGGTTTTGATAATTGCTTTGCTGTGAGTAGTAATGGCCGGAGTGGTGGATTGACACTATTTTGGCAAAATTCTTTTAATTGTACAGTGCTGATTACTCTAATAATCATATATATGTGGAGGTCAACGATTCTAGGCGTGGACATTGGCAATTTACAGGTTTTTATGGTTTTCCAGAAAGTGGGCGAAGACGTGATTCTTGGAATTTTTTGCGAAGTCTATCTAATAACATTTCTTTACCTTGGTGTATATTAGGTGACTTCAATGATTCTGGATGTTAAAAGAAAAAAGAGGAGGTTTAGTGCGTGCTCGTTGGTTAATCAATGGGTTTCGACAAGCTGTGTCTGATGCAGGTTTGGTTGATATATTTATGGAAGGTTACCCCTTCACATGGTTTAAAAGTTTAGGTACTCCAAGGGCAGTTGAGGAACGGTTGGATCGTGCACTTGCTAACGCATCCTGGTTTCAGTTATTTCCTAATGCGAAGGTGAAAAATTTAGTAGCACCGGCTTCTGATCATTATCTGATTCTTCTCACTAGGGAACCTATTACACGTGTCTGGGTTCCTAAAAGAACATTTAAATTTGAGAATGCTTGGTGTGTAGAACCGGGCATTCATGATGTTGTTTCTGACAGTTGGTTGTCTAGTGCAGGTATGCCGATAACCGAGAGATTAGATCATTGTGCATCTCATCTTACCTCGTGGAGCAAGACTACTCGTAATGGTCTGAAAGAAGAAATTGCCGAGTGCCGAAAAGAATTGAATAGGTGCAGAGATCAAGGAGCAGCAGCTGATCCTAGTCGCTTGTCCTCATTGAGAAAGAAAATGACGCAGTTAATGATTCAAGAGGATAAGTATTGGAGACAACAAGCAAAAACTCATTGGTACCGTGATGGTGACTTGAATACAATTTTTTTTCATGCGTCTGCCACCTCTCGCAAAAAGGTAAATCGTATCCTCTCTTTAGAAAATGTTGCGGGAATTCGTGTAACAGATGAACAGGGTCTATGTTAGATTGCTAAAGGTTATTTTGAGGAACTTTTTCTTGAAAATCAAAGTGTCTGCGCCCCTGTGTTAGCAGCCATTGATAATGTTGTGTCGGTAGAGGACAATGATTTTCTAACCGCTCCTTTTCAGGTACAAGAGTTTAAAAAAGCCATGTATTCTATGCACCCGGATAAGTCTCCTGGTCCGGATGGCTTTAATCCAGGATTTTTTCAGAAGTTTTGGTCGGTATGTATTCCTGATATTTTTAGTGAGTGTTGTTCTTGGCTGAATAATAATCAGTTTCCACCTTCGCTTAATTCCACTAACATTGCTTTGATCCCTAAAGGAAATGAGCAACATACCATGAAAGATTGGCATCCCATAGCTTTGTGTAATGTGTTGTATAAACTTATAGCTAAAGTCTTAGCTAACAGATTGAAAATTGTCCTCCATAAATGTGTTTCAGATAACCACTCGGCGTTTGTTCCTGGACGCTCCATCTTGGATAACGCTATGATTGCTATCGAGGTTATTCATCATATGAAAACAAGTAAGAGGATAAGAGATAAGAATGTAGCGTTAAAGTTGGATATTAGTAAAGCCTATGATCGTATCGATTGGTTATATCTTAAGGAGGTCATGATTAAAATGGGATTTGCTAGCCGTTGGATTAGGTGGATTATGATGTGTGTTGAAACAGTTGATTATTCTGTAATTGTTAACAATGAGTCGGTGGGTCCTATAATTCCTGGTAGTGGTCTTAGACAGGGCGATCCTCTTTCAACTCTCATCCGTAAAGCTGAAAGTAGAGGGGATATTCATTGCATTTCTATATGCACTAATGCTCCTATTATTTCTCATTTGTTATTTGCAGATGACTATTTTTTATTTTTCAGGGCGGAAGAAAGAGAAGCATTAGTAATGAAAAATATTCTTGAGACTTATGAAAAAGCTTCTGGCTAAGCAATTAGTCTCCCCAAACCTGAAGTTTATTATAGTCGGAGTGTGCTCGGTTCTACTCAAGACTCTATCACATCCATCCTTGGTGTACGCGCTGTTATGGGTACCGGTAAGTACTTGGGGCTGCCATCCATGATCGATAGAAGTAAAGAAGCGACTTTTGGCTTCATCAAAGACCACATTTGGCACAAAATAAATTCTTGGAGCAGCAAGTGCCTCTCTAAAGCATGAAGAGAAGTGTTGATTAAATCGGTACTCCAATCTATTCCTTCTTATATTATGAGTGTTTATCTTTTACCAAATAAGTTAGTAGAAGCCATAGAAAAAATGATTAATGCTTTCTGGTGGGGACATGGTGGCTCTATTAGAAAAGGTTTGCATTGGCTATCTTGGGAACGTTTATCTATTTATAAGAATTATGGTGGTAAGGGATTCAAGGACCTCACATCTTTTAATGTGGCGATGCTTGGTAAACAGGGATGGAAATTTCAAGTTGATAATACTAGTCTTGTGTCTCGTTTATTCAAGGCACGTTATTTTCCTCAATGTGATTTTTTGAGTTCTAGGCTTGGAGCTAACCCCAGTTATGTATGGCGGAGTGTTTTCAGTGCTAAAATGGTGGTTAAACAGGGTGCTAGATGGAGAATTGGTTCTGGTGCTAGTATTCCTTTGATCGGTGCTCCATGGCTTAAAGATGGTTGTTCCCTCTCAACTCAAAGTCCTCTTTATGCTGCCCTTGCTCATGTCAAAGTTTAGGATATCATCGAACCATCGACAAAGGTTTGGAATGCTACCTTAATTTCTAATCTTTTTGATCATAATACTACCCAGTTTATTTTGAATACTCCTCTCCATCCTCTTGTTCATGAAGATAAAATTATTTGGAAGGCCGAGAAAAATGGTAATTATTCTGTTCGTAGTACATATCGTATTTGTGTCACAAAAATTGCAGATAACTCCCATTTGCATATTCCGGGCAAATGGAGTTCGATTTGGAAGCTCAAGGTACCTCCCAAGATTTGAAATTTTGTTTGGCGTGTGTGTCGGGGCTGTTTTCCTACACGTGCACGCCTACTTAGTCGTGGTATTCATTGTCCTAATGATTGTGTTTTGTGCGGAACTAATTATGAAGATAGCATTCATGTCTTATTAGAATGTCTTATGGGAAATTATTGATAGAACTCTCCGTCAAAATTATAACATGGATGCTTTGATATTTTCCCTTCTTGACCAACTGCCTTCTACGCAAAAAGAGTTATTTGTGACGATCATGTGGAGCTTATGGAAGCGTAGGAACTCAAAATTGTGGCAACAACAAAATGAAACATGTATGCAGGTTGTTGAACGGGCTCGACACCTCTTAGATGATTGGAGAACCGCCCAAGAAGTCAGATCGCATAAAACTACTAACAATCATGCTCAACCGAACAATGTTATTCATGGTCATGTCATTGAGTGGACGAAGCCGACATATGGTAGGTACAAATGTAATATTGATGCCTCCTTTTCCAACTCTTTGAATATGGTAGGTATTGGCATATGTATCCGTGATGATCAGGGTCAGTTTGTTATGGCCAAGACAGACTGCTTCTCTCCTCTTTGTGATGTTGACATCGGAGAGACTGTTGGACTCCACACGACGCTACAATGGGTGGCTGATCTTCACTATGACCATGTTGATTTTGTTTTAGATTCCAAGTCTGTTGTTGATCGTTTTAACTCAAACCTAGTTGATAGTAGTGAACTAGGTTGTATTATTCAGGTTTGTAGGCAGTTGTTTGGTTGTAATTTTCAGAACTCTCATGTCGAGTTCAATAGGAGGCAAGCCAATGGGGTCGCTCATGAATTAGCTGGGGTAGCCCCATCTCATGCTAGCTCCCACGTTTATGATGATGTACCGTCATGTATCTGTGATTTGATAGCTAATGGAAAACAATGAATTTCTTTCCTAAAAAAAAAGATTACTTCCCCTCAACTCTATCGATATGTAACTAACATCCCCTCTATTTTCTCACATGACACAAACATCCCTTGCCGTTAGAATATTTATGTTTCCGTCAAAGACAAATAGCTCTTATTTCATTCACGCCTCTTCTCTTTCTTTTACGTTTTTCCATTTATGCACTGATTCTAAGAATTAATAGTTGTCGGTTCCCTCCAAGAAAATAACACCTGAACCATGGAAGAAGCATTTAACAACACTTTAAACATTGGATATCGTTCATCATTGTTGCTTTCCTTCTCAT
>Ga0315914_1009055_pt1 | contig 12964 bp, 4 predicted proteins | sample MpolenodulesMG_FD_203920 | JGI IMG/M metagenome (GOLD analysis project Ga0315914, IMG submission 203920) | Medicago polymorpha root nodule microbial communities from Los Angeles, California, United States - elongated nodules | ecosystem: Host-associated > Plants > Roots > Nodule | place: USA...
TACGGTTTAGCAGATTATTTGAGTTGTCTGTTTATAAGGGGGAGTCGGTGTTAGAGATGTCACAGTTAGGGTGGGGGGAGGGTGGTGAGACGTGGAGGTGGAGACGGAGGTTGTTCGTGTGGGAGGAGGAGATGGTGGGGGAACTTATTTTACTGCTTGCTAATGTTACATTGCAGGTTACTAAGGAAGATAAGTGGCTTTGGACTCTGGAGAATTCTTCAACATTCACAGTCCGTAGTCTCTATCGTTTTCTTACTATACAACCGTAGGTGGATCTATCTGTTGATGCTGCTTCGATTTGGCATAAGGATGTGCCCCTCAAGGTGGTGTTGTTTGCTTGGCGGTTATTTCGGGATAGGTTGCCTACAAAGGACAATCTTCTCCGGCGAGGTGTTATTAACCATGATTCTCGGACGTGTGTGGCAGGGTGTGACATAGTCGAATCGTCTTCTCATTTATTCTTACATTGTAATATCTTGGGTTCAGTTTGGCATTCGATTTACAGTTGGATTGGTGTCTCAGTGACCAACCCATCTTCTGTGCCTGATCATTTTAACCAGTTTAGCTGCAGCGGTGGAATTGGGAACAAGCGACGTTCGTTGTTACAGGTTATTTGGTATGCAACAGTTTGGGAAATCTGGAAGGAACGAAACAATAGGTTGTTTAATGGCTCCGAAAGCCCCGTTCTTCAGGTGGTTGATAGGATAAAGGCCATCTCCTATATGTGGTTGAAGGAGAAGTACATTACTCTTCCCTTCAATTTCCATGGCTGGTGGCTTAGTCCGTTCACCATTTTGGGCATAGGCTAATAGCTTCTTTCAAGTTGCTTTCATTTTATTGTTTCGGTCTCCCATTGTAATTAATTGTACAGACTTTGCTACCTTTCCTTGGCACACCCTGTGCCTGGAATAGCGCTTTCATGTGTTAATATATTTCATTTTAGCCTCTTCAAAAAAAAAAAGGAAAGAAAGAAATATGTGTATTTAAAATTGACATGAATGTACTTAAGCAAAAAATTATATATGGTGTGCAAGGAAATAGGTGAAGGAACTAGTTTGCAAAATTTGGCTAGAGGACTCTCACGAAGGGATCATGAATCCCGTTATCTTTTTATCAAATGTGCGGCGGGACTTCCACTTTTATTTCATGGTATCAAAGTGTGTCATGGAGCATCGCTCCTTACACATATGTTATTTGTTGGCGATTTTTTTATATTTTTAAACGTAAAAGAAAGTGAAGCTAGAGTTTTACTTTATACTCTTCACAAATACGAGAAGATAGTAGGTAAAACCATAACAAGCAAAAAACAGAAATTTATTTCAGCAAAAATACTAGCACTCAGATGAAGGAACAATTGCATAGATTTTTTCAAGTAACTAAAAGAGTGGGATCAGACAAGTATCTAGGGCTGCTCTCTCTCTTTTTCTTTTTTTTTTGGTTAAGAAGGGCTGCTCTCTTTTATTGGAAGGAAAAAGGTTATTTTCAATTCTGTTCGAGATCGCATTTGGAAACGCATATAAAAGTTGGCACGGGAACCACTTATTCAAAGCGGGTAGAGAGATATTTATTAAATTTGTTGTGTAGTTTGTTCCGACATACCAAATGAGTATTTTTCTTCTTCTTCTTATGTCTACTCTAATGGGATTTGAACATAAGTAATGACAGAGGTATAAACTGGTTGATTAGGATTCACAGTAATATCATTATTAACAGAGAGGGGGCAACCGAAGAATGAACAACAGCCAAAGAGATGAACCAGCAGTTGAAGAAATAGCAATTAAACGAGATAAACTGTTGTAGAGAGGAGGAGGAGCCAAAAAGAGGAACCAACTGAACAAACAAAACGAAACCACACAAAGAGAGAACCAACCAAATCAAAGAATCAATATAGAGAGAAACGATCAAAGAGAATAATCAATAGAGAGAGAAACAACCAACCTAAAGAGCCAATAGAGAGAAGAGTAACCAAGCATAAGATGAGCAATAAAAAAAAGAACAAATAGTAATATCAATGGATCATAATAGAGAGAGGAATCAATGAAGAGAATGAGAACAAAGAAGGAATAACAGTTAAAGAGAATAATCTAATCAACAAGACTTCCAACAACATAAATACATCAAATAAGTGAGACAACTCACTCACACTATAATATGATGTAGGAAGGTTGGATTCTCGTATTGAAGAAGAAGTTGCACGTAAGAAAGGTTCGACAAGAATTGTGCAAGTTTGGTGTCCGATGTCAGAATAGCTATTATTATACCTTTTCGAATAGGGAATTGGCCCAAAGATGAACTTATCACTTTTCTTTTTCATAAATTATGAGATTTTTAAGTCATCCGAGTTCGTCTGAAAAGGGAATCAGCCTAATTTTAATAATTTTCGATTTTAGTTTATGTTTGAATGTTTGGCCCTCTAGAGTTTCCTTTAGTATTTAAATGCTCATTGTGGCCAGAGAGGCATCTTTTCATTGAATAAGTTTTCCGATAGTATATCTGTAGATTTGAGAGCCGTAATTCATAGATTTGTCGCTTGCAAATTGATGGTTTTTTTCAATTTAAGTTTAACGTTAGTTAACCTACGCTTCTGACTATGTTAGAATATCAAATCAAAATAGAGAATCAGAGAATCATAAAAATTGAAACACGTCGCAAATAACATGATCTACCAAAATTAGCAAAACCAATTTCTTGTTCCAAAATTGGACTAACTTTCTCTAGCCAAGAAATGTAATCAACGGACACATTAAAGATATTCATTTCCAAAATAATCCATGGGAACACATTTCCAAAAAGGAGGAACACACAAGCTAATAACCACACATGTGAGCCATACCCAATAGGATGTCTTGAACGCCCACTCTCGGGATTGATAACTACATTGTTCCTTAACTTTATGAAAATCTTGTTGTCAAACAATATTTACAAATAGGATTTTATTATAACTACATTCTTCATGATATAATTAATCATAACCGTTGATATGAGAAAAGATGGTCCAAATTATACATCAACTTTAATATAGTTAATTGATCTTAACCATTAATTTAAATTGGACGGCCTGATCTGTTACCGAATTCCACAATAACAAGGAAATCCAAGTCTGCACATATTGCTTCTCATTCATCATCCGCACCACCAGAAACCTCATCCATAATCCAACTTTCCATTTCCAACACCCATTCTGGTCTCAAACCAATTTCTGTTATGTCATTGTATATACAGTGATCCTGTCAAAACGTGCCACTTGTGCGGCCATGAACGAATAGACATACTTGAGCAAGCCTGAGAAGTAAACAGTGAAAGAAGATGCTACATAATACTCAAACATAAGTCCATGTGTTTAATTATTTCAATGTATGGTCATCCTCCATAATCCTGCACCTCTCGCTTCATCCTATTCCTTATCAACACTTCCTTTCTTTTTTTCCCCATAATTATTTCATGTCCATATCAAAACATTTTATGACACTTTTTAAAAAGGACTTATTGACACATTTTCAATAATTTTAAACAAAAATAAGACGCACTTTTCTAATATACTTTTTCATTTGTTAAATACAAAATTTTGACTAAATATATCATTGATCATTTAAGTTATTTATTTGTAACATATTAGCACTTTAAGTCTCACTTTCAGAAAAAGCAAAATTAACGATACGAATTAGTGACGAAAAAATTAAATCCTTTCGTAATTTTCTCGTCACAAAGTTTAGCAACGAAATTAAAGAGCAATTTCATGTTTCCTCTTTCTAAAATTCCCTCGCTATTTTTTGTTTTTATTTTATTATTTAATAATAATTTAGTCATTTAAGTCATAAAATAATTGCTCCGTCATTCATTTTCATCCATTTTAAAAATTAATTAATTAAAAAATACTTATGAGCATTTAATTTTGATGTTGAGGTGGCAATTCAAAATAAGCAAATTATATTTTTATTATTATTTTTATTTAAAATAAAAACCAAAAACATATTTGTTAGGATTCTTCATCTTATTTTTTCAAAAAATAAAAAAGATTCATCATCTTATAGCATGTTTGTTCCGCGCCGTCTAGGTCCATAAACATGCACCGCGTCCACTAGGTCCATAGACATGCATTTTTGTAAGCTACAAATATTAACTTCTATTTTTCACGTCAAAATGCTTTGTAGTAGTGCGATGACAGTGAAAAAAATTAAACCAAATATACACTTTACCATCTAGAGATGGCAATTGGATCCAAGTTTAATGGGCACCCGCAAAAAATACTCATGTTGGACAAGTAAATACCCACATTGTTGGGTATGGCATGGGCACGGGTAATCACCCGCACATTTGAACGGGTAAGGGTGCTGGTACGGGCACTCTAGTGTCCACCCCGCCCCATGCCCGCACATTATATACACCATACCAATAATTTTATTTATATTAAATTTAGTTAATTAATCCAAAGTCTTTGATATTTATTGTAATATGCATTTATTTTTTTTATATTTTAGATGTTTTTATTTGGCTAAATAATATGATGTGTAATATTTTATATGTTGATTTAGAATATTTCATATCATATTTTAATTATGTTGTGATATTTTTGTTATTTATTATCTTTTTGTTGTGAAAGTGCGGGTAATGGGTGTGGGTATGTGCACGTAGATATCCATAGTGTATGGGGACGGGCACCAAACTTATTGCCCAAGAGGCTATGAGCTCGGGTACAGAGATTTTTTTAAAACGCGGGTATGGGTATAGACACTATGGTACCCTGCCCAATGGGTATCCATTGTCATCCCTATTACCATCCTAAAAATAAAAATCATAGACCGATTCCTTAATCAACATTCATCCTCTTATTTTTAATTTAAAAACTTTTTTTTTTTTAAGCCAGGAGCAATGATAGACATCAAAGGAAAGCAATGAGATCCCAACTAAGTTGGCATTTCGAAGAACCTGCATCCTCTAATTCAAAAACTATATTTTGCACAAAATTATTAAAAAAAATATAAATCCCCTAAATTACAATTATTTAGAGTTCTTCAACTTATGACTTTATGGGTTCCAAAAATTGGAAAGAGTTTTGCATAAATAACTGCTACAAAGAAGAAGAAAGAAGAATAATCTATTTTGGCTGCAACAAACAAATGATGGATGCTCTCTGCCACCCTTCCTATTTCTCCCATTTCATCCTCAATAATGCTCTCTGCCTTCTCTTGTCTCCTTATATTATAGTCCCTTCCAGAAGTACTGGTGTTTTCTTAATTTTTGTTTATTTGATTTTCTTTATCACCACAAAAAAAGTTACAGTAGTCATCTCGATTCAATGTCATATTTAAATATAAAGACTAGAGTTTAACATTGTAACATTGAGGTTCCCTCAAAAAAAAAAAAAAACATTGTAACAGAGGTGATGAACTTGAATCTCGTCAGATAATTGTAAAATGATTATTAGTATCGTTTTTAAATAAATAAAATATTCATTCTCCATTCAGAAGTCCTAGCTTAACTGGCAAAATGTCGAAATTGTTAGGCCGGATGTCATGACTGGGGTTCGGACCCCGGTACCTCCACTTATGTGTGTAAGTTTATATTGTCTTTGCCACTTCGTCTATCTACAAAAAAAAATAAATAATTCCTTCTCCAATAATTTGTTAAATATATCAGGACCAACGAACAAAATGGATTCATGTATCTTCCATGTAGGTAATATTTTTTTAGTAATTTATTTCACTGAGAAAATAAATCATTTTAATTGTTAAGAGAGAATGAAAAGGAAGTTTTAACAAATTTAAGGGGCCTTACCGTTTGAAATCGACAAACCCGTAGTTTGAAGTATAAATAATTGTAATTTTGGAGTTTTTTTAATGATATTTTTTTAGTAAATACTGAATATAGTTTTTGAATTAAAAATACGACGATGAAGGTTGATAGTACTTTATTTTTAAGGAATGAGTTAGTGTTTGGGAATTTCATTTTTCATGAAGATGATGAAGGTTGATGAAAACAAAGATGAATCCTAATTTTTTTTTATTTGCGGTTTTCTATTTTTAATGAAAAATAATTAAAAATAGAATTTATTGATTCGAATTTCTCCCCTGAACATCAAAATGAACGTCACTTAAAAACTAATTTGTGAAAAAAAATTAAATGACAAACTTGTTAGAAATCAATAACTTCAAGGATTTTATAATGTATTTAAATGATATGTCCGGTAATGAGCGAATGAAGGCAACAGTGGTGTGCGGTGTTCTAGTATGGTGGCACGGTGCAGTATTTACAGCGGAGCGCCTTGAGGTACGTTAGCACTCCAACATTCAAGTAAGTGTAGAAAATAAGGTGGAATGCGTAAAAGTGTGTGGAAAAATGAATCGTACTTTGAGGGTAACGCTGGGTCACTCTTATATATGAGAAGGAGGTGATAACAGCTTTTGTGAAATGCGGCGCCTCATCAGGGAGCTGTTGGAGGCCATATGTACAGTGTAGGAAGCGCGGGGGCATGCTTCAGTGCGGTGGTACACACCGGAACTAGCGTGCTCACTCAGGATGTTGTGTCATGTTTCGAGGGTTTTGATCCACGTGTCTTCATGAGATTGACATTCTAGCCGGTCCAAAACATTAACCCATAATTTTCAATGATCAATCTAAATGTCAACTAACAGAAAATTAACGTATTGTATAAGTGTGGGTTGGGTTTGTCACTTGGTTCACCGGTCATCAAAGTGAGACAGGCATAAAAAGAAAATATTTGAGTGGTCACAAAATTTTGGTCAGAGATCTGAATACATAAATAATAAGACATATCATTTAATTATTTAAAAATGCACATTATTAATTCTTTTTTCTTTTTACCTTTTTTATTTTTTTTAGGTGTGCCCCAAATCTTGACCTCACACAAGTTTTTCTAGTAAAACCTTAAGTGCCATATGCATTTACAAATTTGAAATATCACATCACAATGAACAACCACATAATTGAGATTAGACACGAAATATTTATCAAAAATATTAAGGTTTTAGTATAAGTTATCTCACTTGTGTATTTTTCAACATCTACTTAAAAAAAATTAACACAATCGTTTTTCGATTGGGTCGAGGTCTACTTCTAGAACCCCACCCGCATTACTAGAGTTGCTTATTTACTAAAATACTGAGTTGGCCTTACCTTGTGCCTATTACATGTTCATGGGCTTTCCAGAGCCTAGACTCTTTCATGTGTATGACTTTTTTGAGAATTACTCTTCTCCCTTTCAAAATTGTCGATTCCCTTAACTCTAACTGAAAAATGTAGAGTAGGAGTTAACTCTAACTGAGTTAAGGGAATGAGCAATTTTAAAAAAGGAGTAGAGCAATTTTCGACTTTTTTAACGAAAAAATATTTATAAAATTGGATAAAGAACAAAAACTATTATACCCACAACTCTCACACGTTTGACACGTCAACAGATAACTTCTTAACAACTTGAACAATCTCATCTCAGTTGATTAAACATGTAGTATTAAAAAAATGTGTTGTTATCACTTCTCCAAAAAAATAATTTTGAAATAATGTCACTTATTGATGATATATATAAGTAAGGATTTTCCTTGCTCTGTCATGTCATGAAGTAGGCCCACAAGGCGCCACACACACAATCCTTGTGTTCCTTACCTTGTTTGTAATTCAACATCCTTTTAACTTCTCTCTATATATAAAACCTGCAGGACGTAGCAAATTTATCTCACGAACTAGCTAGGTTACTTACAAACGTAAGAGATTTAGGAGCACAACTTTAGAGGCAGAGTAAAGAAATGGGTGAGTGTGGGTCAAAAAGTGGTCAGAAAGATTGGAGGTTTGGAAGGAGACTAAAAGAGTACAGAGGAAGATTTTATATAATGAGAAGATGCCTAGTCATGTTACTCTGCTGGCACAAGTATGGATGATGACTTACACTTGTTTGCTACTTTATCATCTTCACAAATTAATTTGAAGAAAAATTTGTGTAGTGTGGTCATTCTCTCACATGTAGTGCCACCCAGTATCATGTCATATGTATATATTTTTATTATGTATTCATCTCTTATCTCACATGGTTCCAAAATATATTTGAATTAGGAAGCATGCAAGCATAAGGGTCTATATTTGTATAACTATCCTGGATGTGTATGGAAGAAGAGTGAAGTCCAAGTAGTCTTTGTTTATTACTTTTTTTTTGGACAATATATTTATTAATGTTATGTTTTTCTCCTCTCCCTATCTCTTCTATAATTTACACACTTTTTAAAAATGACAACGCATTTGACATCATAATTTTGATATCAGACACTTATTGTATTTTCAATCTTTATAACTAGTCCATTTTATTCGAACCTTCGTGTATAATTAACCAATTCTCTAAACGGGCATGTCATTTCAAAATGAAAGAAGAATCAAATTGATAAGAGGGATCATAATCACACCATAGGAAAGTATTTCATCATGATTAGAAACATTTCAATGAAATTATTACCATTTGAAAGGTTTTCTTTGAAATGTTTCTTATTAATATTGAAGTTCTTTCTCCTATGGTGTAAGTACACCACCCTACCAAGTACCAACACGCTGTTTTTCATCTGTTTTAAAAGGATTTGTTTGATGCTATCAAGCACATCTACCTTCTTTATAACTGAGAAGTTTTGCACATGTTTCTGAGTGATTTAATTATAGAACTCATTCTCATCAACAGTTAATGTTAGGAAAACACTAACAATAGATACATGATCAAGAATAAGCTTTAATTATTGTCAAATACTTTTGTGATATATGTATTATAGTATATTCTGAAATGTATAACTCTTGCATGGATAAAATTGTTCATAATTTTGTTTCATATAGAAAGACTTGCATATTTATATAGTTGTGAACATATATGGCTCTGTTTGGTAAAAATAATAGCGGATAGCTGATAGCTTATAGCGGATAACTAATAGCTTATAGTTGATAACTGATGACTTATAGTTGAAGTATTTGGTAAAAAATTAGAGGTTTAATTAACTGATAAATGTAAAATGACGGAAAAGGACATTTTTAATTCATAATAAAATTAACATCCATTAATATTTAAGTATTTACAATTTAATAATTTAAATTTATTAATTTACTATATCTTTTTTATATATTATTTAGTATATCTTTTATTTTATATTTCAATATTTATTTTCATTTTATTTTAGTATAAGTAATGTAAAATAATATAAAACAACTTTTTTTAAGTTATAATAAATTTTATTAATTTAATGTGTCTTTTAGATGTTATTGTTAAAATAATTTTTTTTTCTAAAATCTTATTTTTAGAATATTTTATTTCAGTTTTTTATACTAAATAAAAGTTAAACTTAAAAAAAAACTGAACGTAACTCTAACAAAGAATAAAACTTTTCTATAAAAAATTTTTGAATGAAAATCTCTTCAAAAAAAAAAACTTACGTGACAACAGTACAACACAATTTTATTTTTTTTAAGGAAAACACAACTACAATATTAATTTATTAGCCACTTTGAAATTTGAAGTTTAATTAAATGTAAACCTTTTTTTTCCTGTACGGAATTAAATATTATAAAGGGTAAAAATGTATTTTGATTAAAATAGTAAGGGTAAAAGTGGAAGAAAAAACAATAAGTTATAAGCTATAAGCTCAAATGCTACTTGAAATAGCGTATGAAAAATAGCTTATAAGCTCGTGAAATAAGCTATAAGTTCGTGGTGAAAAACCATTACCAAACAGAACTTTTTTGGACATATGAACTTATAAGTTATTTGCTATATGTTATAAGCTAATTTGTTGGCCTTACCAAACAGACCCTATATAGACCCTCTTTTTCTTTGGGAAGTATAGACTTTTGGATATAATTTGTTATATTGTGCAAGTTCTGATTGTTTGCATTTACCTATAAAGGGTTCAAGCCCTACTAATATCTTTGAAAGAAGATAAATGTAAATAATTTTATAAGTGTTCTTTAAGCTCTAACTTTGTAATGAGTATCATCTCCTCAACATTCAGCACACATGATCCTCTTTCGAATTGTATAATCTGAAATAAACCAACACTCGGAAGAAAAAGAAAAAAAAAAGGTTAAAGAACAAATGATTGAAGAAATGTGAACTATCTTTCGGTCTAGTGGCTGAAAAAGGTTTAAATGTGATAAAATAGACCAACTTCACTTTAAGAATGACACAATGTGTGGTAGTTCAGATTTTAAATTGTATTAGATGAGTTAAGGATTACATTCGTAATTGTAGAAATGACAGGAGGGTTCTGATTCTTACTTATATATGAGGATGTTTCATATTACATAATTTGAACCGTGTTTTTTTAGACCCGCGTTATACAATCTAAACAAAATAAAATTGGAGGTGGCAATGCATAATATATGCAAGGTTCAGAGTTTGAACCCCGGCCACCACAAAAAAACAAAATAAAATTGGAAGTTTGGAAGGCGCATAAGAAAGACACTCGTTGAAAAGAAATTCTCTTAACTTAGCTAAGATATTTGAAAACTTTGCTTTGCACGTCCAATTGGTACAAGGTGGTTACTTCTAGCAAAGTTAGTTGCTCTTGGTTTAGAATGCCTTTTTTTTTTTCCTTTCAAAAAGGCCCATTATTGTTATTTAGAAAAAGACCTTATGTTAAACATAATAGGCTTATTACATAATTGGATTGTTCAAACAAGTTTTTTATTTGTAAATTTTCAATATTTGAGAAATTATACCTCTATCTTATACTTTCACTCCTACAAACCATAAAAATGACAATTTTACCAATTTTGTAATTTAATTTTTTACAATTTCATTTTTCAACTACACGCCATAAAATTTGTCAAATTATTTGGAGAACTACCATGTAAATTTTACATTTACAGTGTACCTTGGATGATTATTTGGAGATTTCAACAAATCACAACACCTCTATAAAGCCTAAATAATGTTGTCTTCCTTTTTGGACATCATATAAGAAAATATAATTGAGCATCTTATCTTTGTAGAAGTGATATCAACAAACTCAAACAACGATACATGGTATTTGTTGGTTATATAAGTGGAACAAATTGGAAAAGTGTTAAACAAATTGATGAAATACATATGGGTCCATAAAATATCTTTGAAAGTATTAGAATCAACAATCAATCTATCAATCTATAGTTATACAAATATGTATAGTTAATCAAGAATTTCATTAGATGTTACATTTATGATCTTTGTCATATAATAGACTGTTTAAATATGTGATGTTCATTATAAATATGCTTAATAGTAGTTGCTTTTCGACCATTTCCATTCTTCAAATTATTCATTGGAAGGACCATATTACATATGATCTCATGAACAAGCTTCTTATCTTTTGATTTTAGATGCTCTACATCTTTATGACCTTAAAGTAATTGAGTCTTCTTATGATTGTGTCCTCCATGCACAACGGTAAGACTCCATGTACCACTGCTCAAATAACAACCCATTAATCTAAATAGACACTCACATTTCGAGGACATTATCTCTTGGTGTTTTTATCATTCATGAGCTATATGTGGCAATCTATGCTAATATGCAATTGAATGTGCAATGTGAGCTCCGCATCGGCGGGACGGTCCACAACTAAAGGTGCAACGTCTGAATTTACATCACCGGGAGGATCCACAATTTAAGCTGGAATGTCATATGTTGCTTCGGCGGGAGGATCTACAACTGGAGGTGCAATGTCTAGCTTCACATCAGCGGGAGGAAAAGAGGAGTATCAAAATCTGAAACACTAAAAACTGGACTGTCCCAGTAAAAATAGCATCCAATTGCAAATTTGAATTGTTCTAATTTTAAAATACCAACTATGCAAGCACACACTACTAGGAAAAACAAAATTAGAGAGGGAAATTAGTGACGGAAAAAATAAAATCCCTCACAAATTCCTTGGTCGTAAAATTTAGTGAGGGAATTAGAAAGGGATTTCATGTTTTCCCTCTCTAAATTTCCCTCACTAATTTTTGTTTTTTTAGTAGTGACATAGTTGCTTCACATGAATGCAACAAAAATGCTAAACAATTGAACGAGAAAGGATTTAAAGTCATATTATCTTTGCATTCAGAAGAAATAGTTAATAGAGTGTATAAAGTTAATTGTTGATTAAATTGTATTTTGAAACCAAGACTTCGTGTAAAGGGTGTTTTTTTTTTTTTAGGTTTTGAAATGAAGAAGAAAAGTTGGCGAGGTGGTTGTTTGATTTTTGGCAACATGCTCATGCATACATATTAGGACACTTTGGATTTTATAACTCAAACATGAATAAAAAGTGTGGGGGGAAGAGAACGGGATCAAATAGTATGTGGAATGTGTCCAGATTCTATAATCGGAACACAAAAAACACACTCCAGCTTTTAAAATCCAAACGAAAATATTTTCTACTAAACAAGGGTCAAATGGCACGCGAGAAGTATGGTGAAAAGAATTTCACTGAATGGTCAACTACAACACCATAATGCTGACTAGGATTCGATTTTCAAAAATTAACATAATGACAAATATGAGATAGTTCATGACTTCATGGTCTTTATCATTAAGCTATTTCATGAATTCAATTGTAGCAAATAGTCACTTTAGTCTCTGACTCTGTACCTCGCTGTCACATAGGTCCCTGATTCCGGAATAAATACAAAGAAGTCTCTGACTCTGCACTTCCGTTATCACTTCAGTCCCTAAATAATTCTGTTAAATGTATCACAAGGACTAAAGTGAAAGTAGAAAATGGTCACTTTAGTCCCTGAACCAAAAATCAATATCCCCAATTTGAATCTCAAATCCCTAAATGTCATCCCTAAATCCCTAAAAAAAATACCCTAATATGTGACTTTTTTCTCATGTCAAAAAAAAAAAAGTGACTTTTTTCTAAACATTGTAGACTTTTTTTCTTTAGATATATTGAATATTGTATGTTCTATAAATTGTATTGAAAGTTTTATGAATTTTTTATGCTTAACGGTAAAACTTTGT
>Ga0315914_1009061_pt1 | contig 12959 bp, 6 predicted proteins | sample MpolenodulesMG_FD_203920 | JGI IMG/M metagenome (GOLD analysis project Ga0315914, IMG submission 203920) | Medicago polymorpha root nodule microbial communities from Los Angeles, California, United States - elongated nodules | ecosystem: Host-associated > Plants > Roots > Nodule | place: USA...
TATATAAAAAAAACAATGAATTTATAATGATATAAAAAAATAATTATGTAGTTGTTAATGTCTTCCTGTATTCAACAAATTTTTATTATATAAAACAATATAAAAAGCAATGAGTTTATAATAATATCCAAAAATCATTATAGTTGTTAATGATTTAACTAATCCGCGCCAAGATCTATACTACAATCATCAAGTCCAAGACTTTCATCCTTTTCAATCTTGACTTCAACTCCGACCTTTTTATGAGCAACAACATTCTCTTCAGGGTCAAGGTTTTCAACAAGGTACAAATCATCATCTCCTATTACCTCATAACCCGTCGTCCGACTTAGTTCATTATTGGCAATCATCCTACATACATATATGTCATTCCGTATTTTTTCATCTTCTCGACAATTGTGTCTCCATAGTACGGAAATGGGAGGAATTTGTCAACCGTCCTTCAAATATACCATCATGAAATGGTTGTCATTCACATGTGTTAGACGCATCATTCAGTCTCTGTGAAGGTGCACCGCGTGGATGAAAAAGGTTTCCTATTGTCCTTGTTCGTTGGACGGTATAACCACCACATAATTGTATCTTTGTGCAATGAGGAAACCTAGATTATGTATGATTATCCATTTAACCAATGGACCAGGACCATACCATCATTAGTCAGAGCGTGTCCAACCTCGTTGAATTGATTCTCTGACCCAATCAATTAAAAATAATGATCACTATCTTTACCGGTAAGCTCTTTTATGAATAATACTTAATCTATATGTCAACAAAACGTAACATTTGGACAACATGCAATTATAGTATGAATGCAAATAATTAAAATTATTATTGTTTTAAAATAAGTGCTTTGAAAATGTTATTTTGGACCGGCCAAGTATTTTTTTTATTTTTTTTAAGGAAACCGGCCAAGTTTTCCTATTTGTTGAGTAAAAAAGTTTGTTTAATTTTATTATGATTTTTTTATTTAAGGATTGGTCAAGTTTTTGTTTAAATTTTTTAGAATAAGTTCTTTGACTTATAAATAAATCGGTGACCTTTATGATTTCTTTTATGAATCATGCTACTAACAGATTTTTAGGGCATTGTTTCAAAAATCAAAAGAGGTAAATTTTATATAAAAAATTGTTTTAATTATTTTTAACGATTATCTAACTTATATCTTCAAAATAAATTTTTCTATTATAGATTCTTTTCTTAGACAATACTCTCTCTTAATACATTTGTTAGCATTTTTTTTTATAGTATGTTGACAGTAAAATGATTTTAGTCAAGTGGTATAAAAAAAACTTGAACTTAATCATATAGTTAATTATAATACATGATTGAGTATTTATTTACATAAATCTTTTATTCATCTTAGCATTTTAAATTAAATATATGAATTTCATTTTTTTTTTTAAGAAATCAAAATGGAATATATATTAACAACGGGGATGGCCAATCCTCAGTACACGGTGTACTAGAGGCGCCAACCTGGCAAACAAAGTATCAAAGAGTATACATACAGAAAAGGTCAATCGATATCCAGACAGTAAAAAGGGTTCGACCACCAGGTTTGAGTGCCGTACACAAAAGGGATATTATTGGCCTTAAGCCACCACAACGAGTGATATTTTGCCTTATCTAATAACTGTTCAATGGATGTTTCAGTGTTTGTGAACAATCTGTTATTTCGTTCATTCCACACCAGCCAAACGCACAGAAGCCATAATAATTGAAGGAAAGAACGACGTGCCTTTGAAGTCCCCGAGTAATGGATAAATTGCAGAAGATGGTCGTTGACATTGTCTGTATCAACCCCACTTAAGCCTATCCAAGATCGAATATGTTGCCAGATAGCACCAAAAACAGGACAATAAAGGAACAAATGTGCTGCAGACTCCTCTTAAATTTGAAATGCTTGTACATGTGCTATATATATCCTCTCTTATTTTTTCAAATATTTGTAAAAATATCATCAAACGAATTATTGTCAGGTATGAGAGTAGAGTAAGTCTCTATCATATATACCTTCATATCAATAAATTAATTTGAATTATGTATTTTTCAATAAACGGTTAATTAATAATTAATTGATTTAATTTTTAAAATTAAGATATTATTCAATATATAAGTAAATAAAAAGTATCCCTTGAAAATAGTTAATTAAAAAATATGAAAAATGTTTGTAATTTCCCAAAATAAATTAATCACAAATATTATATTAAGAAATGCGCCTGAAAGAACTTATTAGATTTATGATCCTCTCCAAAAAAGAAAAAAGATATATGCTAGTCAGATACACCGGATTGAGATGATATAAGTAAATTTTCCATGGAAAAATAGTGTGTGTGAGGTGTAGGGAGAGCAAAAAGACTTAGTGTGGAGATGAGTCAGTCAATTAATATAATTTAAGAGCTTTGACATTCGGATGCTCTAAACACGGAGATAAACCTTTATCGGATATCGATATTTTGTGGATATTTACGGATACGTATCCACAAGTATCGGATATCGATATTTTGATTTATAAAAAAGATTTTATCAAAAACTTATAGGATATTCCACAAATACTTCATAAATACTTCACATACATGTATTTTTTTTTTTATAAAAAAAATGAAGGCTAAAAAAGTGAGATAATGTTGTGAAGATTTAATAAAGATGTATATGATTCAATCTAAGATAAAAATCAGTATAATTGTTTCTCAATAAAATACTTAAAATCATGTGTTTTATGCGTGAAGGTAATGAGAAAGAAGTTTCAATCAATCAACATTAAACAAAATTTGTCTTAAGTTCTTTTATGATGCTTCTGTTGATATCCTAACATATTATTGAAAACATAATATGATTTATACGAAAGATTTACACTTTTATTTTGATCACATGTACAAAAATGAAGAATAATCAATACTTATTTTTTGAAGTATTTTACATGCATTTAAGTTTTATTATAAATTTTGTTAACGTATCGTATCTGCAACATGTATCATCACACAACAACTTTTGAATCTTTGTTTGATTCATAAGACCCATAGAATCGATAACTCAAATTAACTAAGTTGTTGGATGTGACACTCTGAGTATTAAGTATTCTACAAATAGTAACCAAAAAACAGTATTCTACTATTAATCTTGATACGAGGTTTCATATCTTCTTCACATTCCGATTCATGGCAAGTTGACCAAACCATCAGGTTGGCCAACTCCCAAGAATAAGGCGTTTCTCTTCTAACTGAGTTATTTAGTGTGGACGAAGATTCAACTGCTACTGACTTAAGAGTGAGAACCATCAAGGGCGGCAAATGTAGATGTTCTAATTAAGGAGGGGCATGTCAGGAATACTCTGGATATATTGCAGGTGATTAGGAGTGTTAAGAGCATTGCAGTTGATGGTTTGGAAAATGGTACGTCAATCAAGACTTACGTGATTGTCTTTAGCGGTTTGCGGATGAAACATTGTCTTTAACTAATCTCAACAAGCTTATGCTAATCTATGGTGTATACGTATGTCTTAAAAACTATACACTAAACTAGTGTTGTTTGTTTACTTGTTGAGCAAGTAAACTGTGTACAAACTTGAATTCTTAACTTTAACACCCCCCTTAATCTTAGATCACAAATGTTGAGATAAATGAAATGAAAGCTCAATTGGGAGGCAATGACTTGGTGAAGAAGTTTGCAAGTTGAGATTTGAACTTGACATAAAGAAGCTTGAAAACTCTTTGTTGTAGATTTTCTCCGACAAAGTAACAGTCAATTTCTAGATGTTTTTTTCTTTCATGGAATACTAGATTCTCTCAAATGTGGGTTGCACTTTGATTATCACAGTAATGGACCGGAGGTTTGATGCAATCAACTCTTAACTCTCAAACCAGTGTCATTCAGTAGGTCTAAGTTGTATTTCATGTGACAAATGGTGATGTCAGATGTGGAGTGACCAACTTCTATGCCTAAAAAGTACTTAAGCTTGCCAAGATCCATAATTTTGAATTCAACATCAAGTGTAATTTTGATCCTTTCAATCTCATCCATAGAGTTTCCTGCTAAGCTTGCATTATGGTTAGGATTAGATGCTAACACAGGCTCACGATCAGTATCATAATTTCTGGGGTGATACGAGGGATATGTCCAATGAAAGGTTGAATTGGATTATGATTTAGGGTGTTTGTTTTAGCTTTAAAAAAAATAGTTTTGTGTTAGAAAAATCTAGAGTTTTTATTTTAGAGATTTTTTAAAAAATCCAAAGCTATTTGTGTTTGTCAACTACCCAAAAAAAGTGATTTTGTTAAAAAAAATTATTTTTAACTAGTTCATGTGTTACCTCTTTGTTTTTAAAAAAATTGATTTTGAGAAAAAAGTAATCCTAATAGCTTTTCATTTTAGAGTCAAAATAGATTTTTTTGATAAAATAATTTTTCTAAAAATCCTAAACAAACACTTAAAAATGACAAAAGTGGTTTTAAACAAACGCACCCATAGATTTTATTTTTTTTACACGGAAAAATTAGATTTTAGAATATGTTTATCATTATGGTACTTATACTAGTAATTGATCTCAAGTAACAATTAGCATATGTTTATCATAATTGTGTCTTTCCGCATATCAGAATTTGATTACAAAACCATGATATAAGCTAACTCTTAACTTGTTCTCTTTTACAAATAAAATTATAAGTTAAAAGAATCTAAAACTCATTTCAAATTTGATTATATAAAACCACATGGAAAAAGATTTTGGACTACCGCATCAAACACATTGGATTCAGGCCACAAATTCCATATATAAGAAATTTCATTGACCATTTATCGATAAAAGTATTTTCAGGAATCTTACAAAATGTCACTGGCCAAGTTTCAGCCAGTTTAAAGTGGTCAAATGTAAAAGGTGGTGGGGTTGGGGGTGGTGATCGAGGAGTGTTGGAAGCTTTTTCTTACCTTCTCCGGGGTTTTGCAATGGGAGCCTCTAAGGATGGTGGGAGGAGGGTGTCGAAAAAGTTAGTGGCGGAGCCACATATAAGTGAGGAGGATGCAACTGTATCCCCTAAACTTTCAAAATTTACACCATGCTGCTCAATTTTATTTTTATTTAAACCTCTTGAAATTTTTCTATTGCATCTGCTCTAAAGATTTTGCATCTACAGCCCAAGTTTTTCTCAGCTCATATAAATGACATGTGACACAGTTTAATGACTTGTTTTTGATACTTTATCTTTTGGTTTTTCATATCTTAAGGCACTTATGTTTCTTTTACATATTTTTTTAAGCATACATTCCTTTTTATATTATTTTCTTATTCATAATAGTTTCTTATTAATAATAAATTTGCGCTGAAGTAAAAATGAGACACTTTGGGTTGAACTTAATTTTTAAAAGTCATATGAGAAGCATTTACCATTAAACCATATATATATATATATTTGTGGGTGCACGCGCGCGTGCGCGTACGTGTGTGCGTGTATTACTTAATATTTCATATAGTTTCCTTTTTTTTTTGAAAGATTTCATATCCTTTAATAACTTTATCCTTCTTTCATCCTAAATTATAAAAACAATTATTTTCTTTGTCTTAAAATTATAAGCAAAAAAGACAATTTTCGACCCTATTTAATCATGTAGTTTAAAAAAACATCTTTTTCAAATTTTTTTGCTTATGATAAAATTAAATGCAAATTGTATTCAATTTACACTCTCTCCGGTTTTCTCCATATCAAATAATCAATAAAAATCGTTTATACTTCTCCTTGTTAAACTTATTCAGAGGAGAACACAAAAAGCTATACCCCAAATTATTATGTTTTAGTTTTTTTTAAATAAGTGTGAATTGATTGTTTTTTTCTTCTTTTTTTCTTCAGATACTATACCTATGATCACTTTGACTCAAAAAAAACTATGACGCTAATTTCTTATTATTTATGATATTTATCTTTCAAATTCTAACTTTTATGTGATATATATTGTAATTAGTTATTTGATTGAAAAAAATGATAAAATTAAAAGAAAAAAAATAACTACAAGAAACTTTGATATCTCTAATAAAGTTAAAAGTTAAAAGTCTGAAGTCCTTTCCCTACGATCTTGGCTACGCCACTGAAAAAGGTTTTGCAATTGGAGCCTCATCAACAACACTTATGAACCCATCAACATTATATAAAAAAATTCCCACTAATCCATAAAATATAAATGGCAATTCCTATGATACCCGTCATTACTGTTCTTCCACCGCCATTAGAGGAACCTCAAGGAAGAGATAGGAAAAGGCCTCCGCCAGCTCCTCGATCACCACACCCACCCCCACCACCTCTTACCTTTGACCATTTCAAGCTGGCTGAAACTTGGCCACCCACATTTTGTAAAGATCTTGAGAACAATTGTTTTGATCATTGGCCAACGAAGTTTCTAATTCACGGGCTATAGAATTTTTTTATGGTATGTTGCTGGGCTCATAAGTGTTGTTGAGGAGGCTCTAAATCGCAAAACCTTTTTCAGTAGCGTAGCCAAGATCGTAGGTCAAGGACTTCAAACTTTTAACTTTATTAGAGATATCAAAGTTTTTTGTAGTTATTTTTTCTTTTAATTTTATAATTGTTTTCAATCAAATAACTAATCACAATATATATCACATGAAAGTTAGAATTTGAAAAATTAATACCATAAATAATAAGAAATTAGCGATCATAGTTTTTTGAGTCAAAGTAATCGTAGGTATAGTCTTTGAAGAAGAAAAGAAGAAAAAAAAAACAATCAATTCACACTTATTAAAAAATTAACTAAAACATAATAATTTGTGGTATAACTTTTTGTGTTCTCCTTTGAATAAGTTTCACCGGAAGAAGTATAAACAATTTTTATTGATTATTGGATATGGATAAAATGGTAGAGAGTGCAAATTGAATAGAATTTACATTTAATTTTATCATATGTAACAAAAATTGAAAAAGATGTTTTTTTTAAACTACATGATTAAATAGGGTAAAAAAATTGCTTTTTTCTTATAATTTTAAGACAAAGAAAATAATTATTTTTATAATTTAGCATGGAAGGAGGATAAAGTTATGAAAGTATATGAAATCTTTAAAAAAAAAAAGGAAATTATATGAAATATTAAGTAATACATGCAGACACGTACGCACGCTTGCGCGTGCGTTATATATATATTTGGTTTAATGATAAAGGCTTCTCATATGACTTGTAAAAATTGTGCTCAATCGAAAGTGTCCCATTTTTACTTCAACACAAATTTAATTATTAGTAAGAAACTATAAATAAGAAAATAATATAAAGGAAATGTATCCTTAAAAAAAAAATATCGGATGAGTGGGAGTAGTTAAAGTTAAAACTTTTTTTTGATAAACCGTCTCAAATAATTTAGTTGAATTTTGGTCAAATTGTTTTGTAATGTTTAATTTTTTTTTGGATGTTTTGATGTTTTTTTTATATGCCGGACATTTCGGTTTACATTTTGGTACTTTGAACAAAATCGCGTATTGAATAAATTTGATTAAAGTCGCGTATTGAATAAATTCGATAAAGTAGCGTATTGAATAAATGTAAAAAATTCTTCACAAGTACACGTAATCATTCACCCGGAATACAAACTTCCTAAATATGTCTCAGTGTGAATTCGAATAAAAATTACATTACATTCTTCATAAATATGTCTTACCTCTGAAATTGGATAAATTCAAACTTGTTTGTTAAACAACAACTCTCAAGCATTCACCCGGAAGTTCTATTGTTCCTTTGAAAATATCATGTATTATGCAGAATCAACTATATATGTTATCACATCGAATTCCCTCATATAAGATGAGTTATCACATAAAGAATGAGGTGCATTCAGTGACACTCATCTTATATGAAGGAATTCGATATCATAACTTATATAGCTGATTTTGCATAATACATGTTGTTTTCAAAGGAACAATAGAACTTCCGGGTTAATACTTGAGAACTGTTGTTTAGCAAGTTTGAATTTATCTAATTTCAGAGGTAAGATAATTGTTGTAGTTGGAAGGTGCATTACCTACCTAATCACGATCTTAATCAAATTGTTGAGAATATCGTCAGTTGATCTTAGCAACGTGACAAAATTGGTCTAGGGGGCCAAAACTGCCAAAGATCCAATACATAGGCGGCTGTTTTGTATTTTAATTAGTTAAGGGGCCAAAATCGCAACTTCTTGAAACATAGGGGGCCAAAAGTGCAATTAAGCCATAAAAAGATTATCAAAGATATGAAAAACTAAAAAGCGGGAATAGATAGAATGCTCTCTCCCAATCGTGACGGTTTCCATTAGCGATTTCTCGATCCTAAAAGCACTTTTGAACTAAACCCTTACCGGAATTGAATTCTACGCCGGTTTCCTTTTAGGTTAACGATGTTTTCGTCGGTGCAACAAGTTGTCAAGCCACAGAAACTTGTTTTCAAGCCTAATGATCCAACATCAAACAAAGTTGTTTCAGATGAACAGCTTAGCACTGCTGAAATCACACTGAGGATAAAGCTATTGAGAGAAGATAGTAAATTGCAGAAGATTCATAAGGAACTTGTGATAAGTGATAAGCTTACATAATCAGAATTTTGGGCTACAAAGAACAAATTGCTCGACCAAGATGAAAGCCGAAAGTTAAAACAAAGGATTGGTTGTTTGATCTTCGACACAAAACCTACTAGTGACGGTCGGAAAAATATAGTTAAATTTCAATTGACTCCAGAGATAAAATATCAGATTTTTGCCCTCAAACCAGCAGTTCACCTGGCATTCCTCAATTTTGTACCGAGTAAGATGAGCGAGGTAGATTTCTGGAACAAATACTTTAAAGCTGAATATCTCCATAGTACCAAAAATGTTATTGCAGCAGCTGCTGAGGCTGCTGAAGATGAGGATCTTGCCGTTTTTTTGAAAGATGACGAGATATTAGAAACTGAAGCTCGAAAGAAGGTTCGACGGGTTGATCCAACTTTAGACATGGAAGCAGACCAAGGAGATGATTACACTCATCTTCCTGATCATGGGATCTTCCGTGATGGTTGCAAGGAAACATCTGAAGCTCAAAATACTTTGTATCGAAGAACGCTGTTGCAAGATCTCAACAGACAAAGTGAGGTGGTTCTTGAAGGAAAAACTTTAGATATAGATATGGAACATCCAAGAACAGCAGTAGAAGTGCTTGCTCGGAGAAAACATGAATCTGATCGTGTTGTGGAGGAGAGGCGAAACAGAATTTCTAAGATGCCCCAGATTGAAGATCTACAGGCACAAGATAATCATCCATTTGCACCACTCTGTATCAAGGATCCTCGTGACTATTTTGATTCTCTAGCCGATAAGGAGAAAATAAGATGCAATTTGGGTTCTGAGGAAGCCTATGGCTCTTTGAGGGAGTCCATATCTAACATCAAAACTATGGGATTAAAGGATCCTCTATTGAGTCACAAGGTTGCTTTTAAGGTCCTTACTGGATTGGCTGAAAGCATCTCAAGCACAACTGAGGAGAGTGTCCTTGATATTTTACCCAACACAACTAAGGAGAAATTACTGGATCATTGGTTTTGCAGTCAGGAATTACTGAGGCACTTTTGGTCTTCTTATCCAGTAACAACAGAAAGTCTTGTTAGTAAGGCTAGAAGACTCAACGACGCCATATCACAAATATATTCTAAACTTGAGGAAATAAAGGTATCTGCACAGTCGAACCTACGGGACCAGGTTTCCCTTGTTGTCGATCCAATGCAGCAGGCTCTGGATGCTGCTTTGTTACATTACGATGCTGACATTAGGAGAAGAAATGATAAAGGGTTGAAGCCTAATGGTTATGTTTAGTAGAATGATATTTCTCTGTAATAACAATTTAGGAATGTATATTCCGTCAATTTTGCTGTGACCTCAAAGCCGTATGGCCATTTATATCTATATTGTGATAAAATAAGTTAGTAATACTAGAATTACCGACGATTTGTTTTGTATATATTTGTGTAGAATTTAATTTCATAAAAATTTTATGAGATCAATTTCTATGCATTGACAATGTAATTTTTTTTTACACATGTATTTAAAAATGAAAAACTAAAAAGCCATTAGATAGCTTAGAATATTGTTATTTTAATATCAATTTTATATTTGCAAGCTGATGTGGTTTGTATCTCAGTTGCTAGAATCATATTTTGCCTTTATCAAACTCTTTGCAATTTTATGTAGAAATAGAAAACATATATTTGTCTGAATTCAACTGTAATTCTTTGCTTTTATATTCTATGTTGCCGCGTAGTTTTTGTGTTTTGTTACTACTGCTGCTGCACTGTTGTTGCAATTCTGTCATATGCAAATTGGTTTTGTGCATATGTTGTTGCGTGCATTATTGCTGTCACATTCTAATCTGTTTTACATTCTTCGTTGGTGCATAATTTTTTATTGAATTCCACACTGTTGTTGTGTGCATTGCTGGAAGAAATCTAAATATGGTTTTATACAATTTCTGCATAATTACAAATTTGGTTTTTCTGGTTGTGCACAAATACTGGTGTTACGATAATGTTTCTTCGTGCTTAATTTACTATGGGAAGTAGGGCCGGAACGAGGATCTGAATATCTTTACAATTTACAAAATTGGTGATTCTAATATTTGGCATAGTAGAAAAAAAAATGTGGAAACATAGAAACTATTCATTTTGGGAGCGATAGATGTCATCATTAATTTGTGAAAGACTGGATTAATGCAACAAAGTCATCATGTATAATGTATAAATACAGTCTGTCTGATAGAGCAACTCACTACATCTTCATAAAGACGCAAACAATGGTCAAGTTATCAATCTAAGAGCTATGAAAACCTTTATAATAGTGAGTTGGAAGTATATGTTTGGCTGGATGAAAAGTACATCAATATAATAGTGAGTTGGATAAGTTCAAGTTATTTGAAATCCTCGGAAGCAAGATGATCGAGTGATTGCTGTGCAAAACATGTTCATTTCATGAGTGAGTAAATTGTGCATTGGTTTAATACCATGTACTATTTGTCATTCTTTTTTTTAATGAGGAGAAAAGTTTAAAAACTAAAGGACATTACTGAGTTCTTGTGCATTGAGTTTCCTTGTCTTAGTTTGCATAAATTTTTTCAATTTCTTCAATTCTTCAACAATCTCTTTATTGTCTATTTACATTTACATACATTGATGGAACTAAAAAGAATTAGTTGTTCATTCACTTTTTGTGTATATGCCTTAGTTTGCCAAGAGATTCACAATAAGAAGCATCTGTTTCTGCATTATCGTATTCTATGAGTGTTTCTGCATCCTCGGTTAATGTACTTCTTCATCTCCGTGTTAACGCATTTTTAGTTTGAACGATTCTGTTGCAGCGTATTTTCTGCGTTTTGTTACTGCTGCTACCACACTGTTGTGATTTCTGTGTCATATGCAAATTGGTTTGAGCATATGTTGTTTTATGTGTCATATGCATTATTTTTGTCACATTCTGATCTATTGTTTTAAAATAAATTAAGGGTCTATTCTTTTTAATTGAATTCTGCACTATTGTTATGTGTGCATTTATGTAAGAACTGTAAATCTGGTTTTATGCAATTTCTGCATAATTACAGTTTTTGTTTTGCTGGATGGACATATATGAGTCAAGTGTAAGTAACTTATTTATGTTTAAAGATATCTAAAAATAGTAATCACTTTCATTATCTCAGAAAAGGGAATTCAAATTGAAATAGATCTACAGGTGGTCCGCCTAAAATCAGTATAGGAATTGCCATAAGACTATTTAGTTTAGTTTAGTTTTGCGTACTTTTATTGTTTCAGATCCATCAACTTTGAGACCGATTGCAAAATTTTCGCTAAAGGTTTTAACTCCCAATATAAAGATAGAAACTACGAAGTTCAGAAGGAGAAGGAGAAGGAGAAGAAGTACGGTTGTGGTTTGGAATGAGGGGGAGGAGAGACAAAGTTAGGTTTTGAAAAGGAATGGATGGGGTTGGATAGAGGGGAAAGTGGGCCACGCAGGTTCTTTGTCTCCCATACGCAGACGCACTTTGTTCAGGTGACGGGCGTCGCAAGGGGTAACGGCCTGCCTGTCACCTGAACAAATTTCTCTGCGGGCAGCTGACGAACGTTGGTTCAGGTGACTGCATTTTCCTTTAGGCTCTTTTGACTCTCCACTCACATTGTTTGATGACTTTCTTGGTGGAGTATCGTCTCAGGCCAGGGAGTGTTTCCTTTTAGGGGATTCGCTTCGGGGATGAGTTCCGCGGGGAGTGTTTCCTTTTAGGTTTAATATGTTTTTAACCCCCTATAATTTGAACGAGTTATGGTTTACCTCCTTGTAAAAAAAGAAGTTTAGATTCCAACCCTGTAATATGAAAATTCTTTCATTTTAGACCCTGGAGTTGTATGACTGGGGCAAACCTACTAACTGGCTGCTAAATGTGTAATTAATTTTCTTTTTAATTTTTTTGGTACACGTGTATAATCACTTACATGTCATTAATTTTTTTTTAAAAATTAAAAAATGAAAATAATTCTGAAAAAAATTAATATATATCAAAATTTTCGAAAAAAATTATAAAAATATCCTAATTAAATTAAAATTATAAAAAACTTCGAAAATATAATATTATCTAAAAAAAAATTATTTTGAAAATTAATTTCTAGAATTTTCTTTTATTCGAAAATATAATTTAGATGAATAACATGATACAATGGATATTGATATTGGTTGACACCGATGTATAAGCCATGTTATACTGTTGAATAACAAACCCTTAATTCTATTCTTCATGATTTTTTTCTAATTATTTAATTTTGAAAATTATTTTTAAAAAATTATGGAATAAAATTTTCGAAAAAAAGTCTGAATCTTTTCTATTAAAATTATGGAAAAAGATTATCTATTAAGTTTCCAAAAAATATTATCTAAATTCCAGAAAAATATTTTCAATTTTTTATTTTAAAAAAATTCAGGAAAAATA
>Ga0315914_1009062_pt1 | contig 12958 bp, 5 predicted proteins | sample MpolenodulesMG_FD_203920 | JGI IMG/M metagenome (GOLD analysis project Ga0315914, IMG submission 203920) | Medicago polymorpha root nodule microbial communities from Los Angeles, California, United States - elongated nodules | ecosystem: Host-associated > Plants > Roots > Nodule | place: USA...
GATTTTTAAAGATTTCAGACCTGTTTTTGTGCAAAAGTGGTCTTAAATCTTTAAAAAAACAGGTCTTGTATCCTTGATTTGCACTAGTGTGATACCCTCTTTGCGTCACCAATCTTATAACCTGTGAACAAGTTTGAGTCAACCATCGCCTTCATCATAACATTCATACCTTCCGCCGCAATAAGAAACAGAAAAGGAGATAAAGGATCCCCTTGACGCAACCCTCTCTTTAACGGAAATTGAAATTATTGATATTGAAGCATAAGAAAAGTGGCAATGATGTCTAAGGTTTATTTTACGTGCCTTATATAGGCTAACGATTTTCAAAGTCATTGAATGTAGAGTTATGGAGAGATGTTATGGATTTGAATGCTGAGGTATGGGGAGATTTGAATTTGATTTTCATAGAAGGAATGATGAGTTGTTGGACCAATTAAATAGATAAAAAAAAGTCTTTGAATTTAATTTTTCATAGAATATAAAGTTGTGCAGGAGATATGAATGCATTGAAAATTGATTTTCATATTTTTGAAAACTCATTTCCTTGTGGACTTTCAAATATTTGAATTAGTATCATTAAATGTAAAAAAGCCTAGAGTCATGCCACGTGTACTTGAGAATAGAAGAGGTCTCATTTGTTTATATTGTAGATGAGTTGAAACAAATTTACAACTATCCTTTAGTTAATACTAGTTTAAAATAGTAGATAGTGAGTTTTTAAGTAAAATACAACTGGATGTAGCTTGCTAATTTACTCCTTAGTGTTTTTAGGTGGGTGTAAATTAGTAATCCATCTATATATCAACATATCCTCATATCAACACATCATCATATCAAACTCATCTTCATATATCACAAATTTACATACATATTTCCAATTTCCACATCCTACAATTATCCATCATATGAACATCATTAAATGCACATCATTAAATAACCATCATTTACTAATTCGCCAATTCAATTCCTCATTTAATTTCCAACATTCACATTTGTCAAATTTTCATGTTCATACATACTCATTAACCATATACAATATTCATATATCCATTATCTTACTAATTCAACCACTACTATCAATCAAAAACTTCCCAAAGTTCATTCACCTTGATGTACTAGTTCAATCACAATTCAAGTTCATTTTTAAGGTTCACAACCAACCACATTTTGCTTTAAAGTAACTCAACATAATCATTTCATTGCAAGCACTCATCACTAGTCAATAAATCATCAAAACATAAGCAAAGCAACATCAAAGGAATGCCCGGAACCTACCCCCAAGCACCCAACGCGCCAAAACAGCGAAAGTTGTCCCGACTATGGGCACCTAACGCCAAGAAGTGGCATCCTGGGGTGCCAGCTTTCTAAAACAGGGAGATGGGCGCTCCAATTGTAGCGCAGTGTTGCGACTGTTACAAAAAACATGGTTTGGCCCTCGGGAATACACCAAAATTGTCCGAAAATCCCCTTTTTCGAACCCCATTGAACCCAAAGTGGTAGAAAACATTCTCCAAGGTTATTACACTTCAATTAAGCACTTGTAAGACATCAAAACATCAATTATGTATCAATTCTCATGATTCTTACTGACTAAAACATAAAACTCAAAAGTACAACATAACCACAATTGAAAGATGAATTTAACATATCAACATCATGAATTTATAAATAATCACATACCCAAAATCACAACAACAATTTAGAGCACGAATTCAACATCAATTCATCATAAGATCATGAAAATAAAGAAGAATTATACAAACTCATTATTACTCATTTGTTCATATAACCCATATGTAAATAGAGACTCCCCCCTTATCTCAAAAATCACCAAAGCTAGCCCTTCCTATGTATGAATCTCTCTCCAATCTTCGCCTCTAGCCTCATTGAGATCTTCTCTTCATAAGCCTAGCTCCCCCCTTGTCTCTTCTCTCAAAATGCTCGTTGAATGTTCTAACTCTAATTCTTTATTTCTCTTAAGACTTCACTATATTTATATTCCCTTATTGGGCTCGGTTATTCTCACATCCCCTTACTGAGCTTACTATCCACTTAATAAAACACTACTCAATTACTCACTTAAACGTCATATTTACTAATACATCTTTATTCTCTTTAATTTCTCATAACATCTTATTTTTCAATAACTGAATAACCCAACTATTTCAGCCACATTATAATGAAAACAATAAACAAGTAAATTTCTAAATAATATTAATATTACTAATATCACATAATAATATTAATAAATAAATAATAAAAATTGGAGTGTTACACAGAGTGCCGCCACCGGATAACCGGTGCTCTAGCATTGATCCCAAACTAAGTTTTTCGAGTCACTCTTTGAATTATAATATCTTTTCAAACTAAGTTTGATGTTGAAATAACTTAGTTTGGCAATTTTTTAGTAACTAGATCGTTTTTCGAGTCACTCTTTGAATTATAATATCTTTTCAAACTAAGTTTGTGCTTTCATACATATCCCTTTATTCGGTGACAAACAAAAAATATAAACTATTATAGACCTTCAGAATTAAATGTTCTCTGTACGATTAAAATTTAGTTGGGGGCTGCTTCTGGAATCAACAATATTATAAGTTTAGGGATGGGGTACAAGAGAATCAAAGAATCAAGAGACAAAACTAAAAAAATAGGTCTCTCAAAAGAGAAAAAAATGAAGGAAAAAGACCTCAAAAATAAAAATAAAATAGGTTCCTTCACACAAAAAAAAATCATATTCTCTTTGTAGATAAAGGCATAATTGCTTAGTAGCGGTGGAAATACTTAATAGATCAGGAACAAGTAGTAGAAACCTAAATCTAATTTAACACTACTTCTCCAACAAAAAAAAAAATACACCCATTACCCAAGCCAAATTATAGACCATGAAATCCCTCTAATAATGTGTATACTGTATATACTTTGATTCACATTTAGAATACTTTCAAATTGTATGGTCAATTGGCATGTGCATGTCGACTGGAGAGGATGTCTTTATTGAATGATTATGAAGTAGGTTTATGTAGAAAAAAATTGTGTTATGCTTCTCTTCAATGTGCTCATTCTTTTGGACCGATTAACTTCAAGTGCGAAGAACCATACTATTCTAAGCAAGAAAATATATGAGACACCGACAACTACATCATCAGAGAGGTAAAGTTATTTTTTGGTATTTCTTATCATTCACGAAGGTGTGTTATTCTATGTGAATTTTAATTTACAAGTAAGTTGGCATGAGGACAAGCAAAATTTCAAGTGTGGGCTTTGATGACAAGAAATCGTATATATGTTTTAGTCATATTTTAGTGGAAATTTAGAATAAAAGTATATAGTTTATATTTATTTTAGTCGAATCTTGTAAAGATGTTGTTTAAAAAGTTATGAAAAGATAATGGGAGGGAAAAAGCTTTGAAGTCATGGAAATCCATCTGAACTAGATAACTTTGTGACCGAGCTATGTTTATAAATTTATCACTGGTGATGCTTGGGACATAGTCGTACGAACGTTTTGGTGATAAGAAATCGAGCAAGGAATGAAGAAATCAAGGAAAAAGCTATGCCTATCTCGCATTGTGGGATATGAGCCCTGCATTGCATGAATACAATTGGAAATCAAGGTGATCACCATTGTCTATTATGCATCATGGTCTATGAGCCCTGCATCGCGAGAATAAAATGTGAGGCCAAAGGGATCAGTTTTGTTATCCTCACATATCAAGGAATAGGCTTTCCAACACTTGTACACTTTGCCAACATTTTGCCATGTGCAAACCCCCCTTTTTACCTAAATATTTTAATCATGATCGCAATAGTATATTTGAAACTAGATAATCCATATGGAGAGGAACTCTTTTATAAACATTACTATTTGTCGACACACTAGTATACTTGCTAGTATTTTGTCATCAGTCCATAGATCGATTCACATTTTCTCTTAATTGATTCAGGCGGTGTTTTTTCACAAAAACTCGGCTTTCTTTTAAGTATACCTTCCCCCCTCATTATTTCTAACTACTAAAATCGTTCATTATTTTTCTCTCTACTCTCCTTCTCTCAAAAACCTTGAAAAAACACTTTATGTATAGTTCTTTGTGAGATTTGGTTCTAAGATTAGAGGGACAATTATAGGTTATATAATGGTTTGATTCTTTCAATAAATTTGAGGTGCTCAAGATCTCAAAGGACACAAAAAGGAATTTGAGGTTCAATGTTTGATAATCTGGTATAACATAATAATTCATTTTTTTATTTTATAAAATCTAAATATTTGGACTGTTTTGAAACATTTTTAAAAAAATAAAAAGTATTAAAAATAAAATGAAAGTTTATTTTTTTTTAATCAAAAGTAAAGCTATAAAACATTTCAAAATTAATTTAAACTTTAGAGTATTTAATGATTTAAAGCTCATTTTGCCTCAAGAGTTTTATGATAATATATATATATAATATTATTGATGGTCTATCTCAAACACATAATACAATAATATATCTATTCTATACTATATATAAAGAATAACATTTTCAGCTTTTTTAGGCTGCCTTTTCTCATTTCAAAAATGCCCTCAATTTTCAATACAAATAACAAATGTAACAAATATATAACAATAAATTTAAATATTAAAAAAAATTAACAAACACGATATGAATATATATGCCTATTTTTTTTTCTTTATTCTTTAAAAAGTGTAACAAACTAAATGAGTATATTTATACTTACTTTTTCATTATACCATTAAACAATTCTTTCTATAATAAAGATTGATGTTGCTGTCATTAAAAAAAAGAATTTAGATTATACTTTTTTTATTATATTGCTGGGGTCATTGAAATACATAATCATGGTTACTTTGGTTTGTTATAACTTGAAAGCAACAAACATTTATATTTTTAGTTTTTATCTAAATCAAAATTTCATTAAAAAAAACACCGTTTAAAATTTTCAAACGGTAGCGCAATAAAAAGAGCGGAAAGACGGGCACTAACGTGCCCGTCTTTTCGCTAGTATTATATAATTTTTTTTACTGATATATATTAAATACAATATTATCAACAAAAAAAATACAAGATATCCTTAAAAAAAATACAAGATAGGATTAAACTTTATCATAAAAATAAAAACGCTTTTATCTTATTTGTCTCTATCGTATCTTGTTTCACTATTTATTTATTTTTTAAATCGTAAATAATAATTAATTATTAATTGTTTTTTTTGTTCGTGTTGAACCCACAACATCTTTTTTTTTAAGAGCCCCATAACATCATTATCATCTCCTTTCAGAAGAAAGCCACTGGGTGCAATCCTATATATTCCTCCCCATTATCCATAGTTCATCAATATATAAACCATCAAATATCAATCAATATTTTTAAAATGGGGTTTAGCGAAATTAAACTCCTAGCTCTTTTTAAAGGTATTTGCCCTAGTATTTGGAGTGGAATTGGTTCTTCCACATGTCCAATATGTGTTGTCAACTATGTCACATCCAAAGTAACTTTAACTATATTGTCTTGAGTATAAATAAATTTCAATTAATTTAAAATCAATTTTCTCAGGTAATTAAAAAGTCAAACTAAAAATACTGAAAATGACTATTTTTAAAAGTCAAAGTCAAATCCTAGTAAAACAAGAAACGGTTTCACAAATTATATATATAAGGTAATATATACATTAAAAAATAGACAAAAAAAGTAATTTGTTGAGACCTTACCATAGTTTTGTTTTAGCAAAGCCTGACTATAGTTTTGATGCATATAAAATATTCCAATTCAACGTGGACAAGTGCATACCAAATTATAAAATAAAAAAATAAAAAAAAATGTTAACGGCTAGATTTTGTGTAAAAAGGAAACTAGCTTAGAGTACACAATTTTTTTCTAAAAAGACACGTTACATATTTGAGAGTGGGTTAAAAATATCAAAATTTGTAATATACTAATTCCACTTTAATTTTGGAGTACAATAACCATTATAAGATCAATAAACTAGTTTACTTTTTTATTGACAGAAAAGTTATGACTTAATTTACTCACAAACTCTTTCGAAAACATGTTAAAAAATGCTTATAAGATGCTTTTACCCCTAAAAAAATTATGCTTTTACTTGACCAAAAAATAAATAAAATGCTTTTATTGCAGTTGCATATCTTAAATCTAGTTTAACGCTATAGCACAACTGTTTACAACTATCATATGCAAAAAAGGTCAAGTTTGTGTTATTGTTAACCGGTTTCAATTTTTTCATATACTTCATTTACTCATAGACACTTCGATCATATCAATAAATCTGCAATTATAAGTTATAACCCTGTCAAAAAAAATATCTACAATTATAAAATTATTTTTTATTAGATACAAGAGTTTGCAGTATCAAATGTGAACTCCCCTTTTTTTTATTAAAAAAATCAAAAATCCTGATCTTATAATATTAATAATTGTTTTCTTCTCTTGCATTAATTTGAGTTTCCAATTTCATTTTCAATAATTTGCTACATACAATGTTTTTGTAACTGCTGGGTGACTAGACCAATAGATCATGAACGAGAAAAAATATACTTTGTACTAATTAATTAACTTGGACAGTTGTTTTTAATATATAATAATCTTTTTCTTAGAAGAATATATAATAATCTTAATACATATATGTAATATATATAACATAATATGTAATAGTTAAAATAATCTTAAATCACGTTATTGCTCAAGCTTGACTTTAAACAAATGGTATTGTATATTTTCCTTAAAAGCTTGTTTGATATTTGACCCTAAAATATGATTTTAATTTCATGTTTTTTCCTTGTATAAGTGCTTAATCCAATGATAAATACCCCCTCTCTATCGATCATGAAATCACACAAGTTTGTTTCTCACAAAAAACTTTAAAATATTTTTTTTGTGCTTTCAAAAATGGCTGAGGAAAAAAACCTCAAGCGCAAAATGATGGAGGATTCGGAGCAAGAGTCGAAATCGGAGAAGGAGCCAGAGACAACACCACCAACCTCTGGATCGGATGGTGGCGATTTCTTGACCTTGAGGCTTGGTGGTGGCACAAAGCCCGCTTCCAACCCCTTGGAGAATGGTGAGCATTCAGGTTCATCTCAAAATGCTAATGTTGAACCTCCACCTGCGCCGGAAGTGAAGGAATTCTCTTGTACTTACTGTGACAAGAAATTCCCCACTTCTCAAGCGCTTGGAGGACACCAAAACGCTCATAAGCGTGAGCGTGTCTACAAAAAAATGGAAGAACAAAGGAGAGAGGATGTGATCGATTCAGCCCTAAGGTATCGATCTAATATCCTTCCATACCCTTATCAATTTTCAAGCTCTCCACACTACCAAGGGTATTCATACTTCCGTGGTGCTAACCTATCCAACTCAATTGGTGCCCATGTGAACAATACCTTGCCTTCTTGGCTTGGTGGTTCATCTTCTGGTGGCTATGGAGGGATGTATATGCCAAATACACCTCCTGCATCACGATTTGTGATGCCATTGTCAAACTCATCCCTTCCAACATCACAATTTGGGATGAATAATTTATGGGGTGGAGGTCAAAATGCTGCATTACCAACTCCACAAAGATCAAACACTGTGGGTTTGGCACTTTTAGCTCAAGCTAATCAAACCCCTCCAATTTCTGAGGCATCTTCTGATGCTGTAGAAAGAAATTTCATTGATCAAATTCCTTCTCATGATCCTATTGAAGATGAAGATGACAGAAATGAGGCAAATCCCAATGAGGAGGAACTGAACTTGGAACTCACCCTTTAAGATTTATGTCTAGCCAATAATAAAGTACTAGGAACATTTTGTGACATCATGTTTTCATGGTCACTCTATAGTTTAATTTCTTTATAATTGTTATGTTGTTTTTGTTGTTTTTTATTTATTTTCCGCATGTCTTTATGTACTTTGTTTCATGAAATAATCAAATATATGTATCCATTATAAGTGTGGACTTTATTTTTCAAGTAGATAGATTACTGTGATCTTTTCGCAATGATTATTCATTTGTCCAAACATGTGCAAGCGAATTTCGTAAATTAAGAATCAAATATTACGACTAAGTTCATGAACTAATTTCGAGTGAAAGATTATTTTAGGGCTAAATTGCAAGTTTCGTAGCAAATTAATAACATCAAATATAAAAGTGTTTTTTTTTTTCATCCTTACTTGTGGCGTTTCTCTTTGACGGATGTGGAAATAGATTTAAAGATAATTAGAAAAGGATTTAATTCATTTAAATAATTATCATAATAAATATTTAATATATGGCTTGTATTAAAAAGGAAGAAGTTGTGAGGATTTTTATTCAAACTTTGATTCATCCGATGTTTACTACACTTTAATTTCTTTCCATGAATAATTTTTCATTTTTTTTATGTTTATAATAAATATAAGTTTGTAGATAGGATCTAATGATGATTCATTTAAATATAATTTTTATGTATATGAACAAATATGTTTAAAATAAAATAAAAACTACATATGCTATATATTATGTGTTTATATCTTATTACTTTTTTTTAATGGCAAACAAACACAGTAGAAATCTCCTAAAATTGAGTTCAAACATATACAAACAATGAGTACAAGAAATACTCAAGTCAAACCAATCAATTCAGTTCAATTGATTGATGAGTCTTCCTAAAGAGGAATTGTTAAGAAAAACTTAAGTTTGATTTTTGAGGAGAACAATTCATTGTAAACTTTATTTACATCTCGATCGAAGTTCAAATTATCAGAGTTTTTTTTTTCTTTCCGAAAACCAGTGGATAAGCACAAAAATTACACAAATCAAACAATAACAAAATAAAAAGATCCCTCCCGCACTAAAACAAGATTGAAAACTAATTAATTTTCAACAATTTAATTACTGACTTCCATGTATTCACTTAATTAATTTTCAACAATTTAATTACTGATTTTAATTCTCATTGAATCTTCATCCATCAATTTAATGATATACAGTGTTATTTATTTATGTTTTTTTCGCGAATCATCAGTTTAGTTGTCTACGAAGAGTATGCCCGTGCATGTACATGCATATATGTCAGCTTCATTTAAGATTTCTCTCTCTTATATGTTTTATATTCTTTCTTTCAATTTAACACTTTCAAACACATATACACCATTTGAAAACTTGTCCGATTAATAACTAAGTCATTTTTTATGGAATATTTGTCTCTTTTGATTCCCCAAACAATGTCTTAATTATTAAGGGTGTTTGTTAGCATTTTTCTAATTTTATTTAAAAATATGCTTTATGATAATAAATTTTAAATTAATTAAAAGAGTGTTTTAAGGGAAATTATTTTAAAAATTGAGTGTGAATGGAGTATGTCCATAAGGGAAATTATTTTAAAAAATTTATGAAATATTTAATATTGGTTGACTAATTTTTTACTAAATATACAATAACATGTTTAAATTATTTACAATTGACTCATTTTAGTCAAAGATACATACAAAATGCCTACAAAATATAATAAAAATATGTTGACAAAACTTTAAATAAAAAATAGGCTTAAATGTAATTTTGATCCCTCTATTTTCAATTTTGTTAACTTTTGATACCCATAGTTCTAAAACCAACCTTTTTGTCCCCCTATTTAAAAAGTCAAAGAATTTTTTTTGGTTCCCTCCTCTTTGATTGATAATTCGCACTCATTAATGATGTGAATCCTACGTGGCATTGCTAACATTGTACCATCATTTGACATGTCATTAATTTCAAAATATCTATTAAACAATTTAAAATTTAGAATTTATAAAAAAAAATAGAAAAATGTCTAAAAAAATGAAGAAACCTAACTTGGCAAAATCCCCAAATTGATGACGTGGTAATGAGGTGTCAAGCGAGGATATCATATAAGCATTGTCATGTAGGATCCACATCATTAATGAGCATGCCACCTCATCCAAAGTGAAGGGGTACCAAAAACTTTCGTTGACTTTTTAAATAGGGGGACTAAAATGTTGGTTTTAGAAATAGCAATATCAAAAGTTAACCAAATTAAAAATAAAGAGATCAAAATTGCATTTAAGCTTAAAAAATAATAATCCTATCACCGTCAATCAAAAGTCTCCTTTTGTCTATCTATATACACACACTCCATCGCTAATTTTTTGTTTCCACAAGGTTTGAGTTTTGACACAGATATTATGTAATAAATGAAAATTTATTTAATGCATATATTTTGTTTTTGTAAGGGCGTAAAGAAAAAAATATCATTAATCATATATGTGTTTCCAAAAGAACCAAAAAAAATTGGAGAAAATTACAATAAATACAAAAATGAAAATAATTGGTAAATTTTAAGTAGAAAATGTTACTTTTAAACGTTTCAATACATTGAATGCACCATTTTCAAGACAAAATTTCTTCTTTAGACTTCTTAGCAAGTGTCTTAAGGGCATTTGTTAGTATTTCCAAAAAAAAAAAATTAGTGATGAATAGGGTAATATTTTTTTATCATTTCTTTTTTTGAAAATTTGGTATCCAATTCAAGAACCAACTAATTCGAGTGGACCAATCTCACCGTCCACTTGCGGAGGCCCCATTTAAAGCCAAAGTTTGCTCTGGCTGAGACTTGCCCATCGAAATTGATACCAAGAGAAATCGAACATGAGATCTTGAAAGGAGCAAACTTCAAGATCTCAAACCAACCATACTAAACTAACCTCAAAATGGGTTTATTGTAATGAATTTTACACAAACGAATGGGGCTTGGAAAAGAAACTTCTCTAAAATTATTCGTAGCTCAAAATATCCACTAATTAATAAGATAAGGGTCTGGTAATTTTCACTCGAGAGAGTTTGGTGCATATCTCAGGCCTTCATTCCTTTTTAATGCATTAAAATTGGAGATGGTAATAAAAAAATGTGTGGTTTGGATTTCACCGGACAATAAAGTCATTGGAGAGAATCTCTTCCCACTAATAAGTGGGTTTGATACAAATTTAATTTTATGGGATAGTATAATCCCTACTCCCAACACTAATCGTAAAGTTGTCTGCTTCATTAAGCCGTGTTGAGAATATAAAAATGATATTAAACTATAGAACACTTTTTATATTTAATCGATCTGCTCTCATACTAAAAATGTGAAACCTCAACTTATCTTGAAAAACTTTGAAGAAATATTTGCATTGAGGTGGAAAATCATGTAAAAAAATTAACATGTTTATATGTTAATTTGCACCTCAGTCTCATAATAATTGTCTATTTACAATTTTTTCTTTTTCTTAAAATATTTCCACCTCAATTTTTTAGGTTGTATTAAGAAATATTTGCATTGAGGTGGAAAAAATTGTAAATACACAATTATTATGAGACTGAGGTGCAAATTAACATATAAACATGTAACGTAAAAAATCCTAACTCAAGACTATTGCTTGATCCTGCTCTCACTCAAGCATTGAACAAATGACGAGCTATTTAGATACTCTCAATCTTCCGATGAACATCTCTATTTGGAAACATCACCCCAACAACACTGAATATTATAAAACTCCATAACATAGCATTCAAATAAAATAGTTGCATATGTTTTTCAAGCCATGTTGGTATATAGAAGGAGAGATGAATCATATGTTTCTCACCCTAAACATACATCTATACCTATGTGCGTATAACCATAACATTCAGATAGAATAGATTAGAAGTAATTTGAGTTAACAAAAATATGGCAAAGTATCAAATCTCCCTAAATTGCTAGGTTGTGGGAATCAAACACGGGACATTGAATTGATAACATAAAAGCATTTACCACTAGACTATAATGCTTGATGAGTAAAATTGTCGCACCATTAATATCCCTAATTTTTTCACTTTTAATATTTGAACAGGGTCTCCAATTTTATTGGTTCAACCATGTTGAAGTCCATAGCCATATTTTCTAGATTCTACATAACATAATTTGCACTTTCGAAGGTCATTTTGCAGGACTTATTCAAACTCATTCATCCCAAAAGCCATCAAAGATTTTTTTATGTTTGAGATTTGTTGCGTTGATTTTAGAGTTTGAACATGAGTGTGATGTTCTTAGATATGGGTGATTTGGAAATTAGGGTTCTTCCTCTCTGTAAATTTAGATATGATGATCCATTATAATCCCCGATTACAATGCTTGGAGTATCTATTGTCTCACGAACTATACTTCAAATTTCAACCACGTTGCTATTAAAAAAATTCTGATTTCGATAATTCCTGTGAGTGTCCAACAAAGATTATGGCTAGACTAGAAATTAATAAAATATGTGCACAAGTGTATATAAGTAACATCAACTAGTACACACTGATAGAATTTACATAACTAGTTGATCCCATTACAATTACAATTTGAATCACCGAAATAAAAAATTTACATAATCACACGTTATAGAAACCACTTAGTGTACAAATCTATTTTGATAAAGACAGACAAATGCAACAAAGACATAGTTGCAAAATGGAATGGATGGCATTAGAAGCTAAACCAATCACTATTCCATCTTTGTCATAGGGTACTTCATATCTACACGACCTAACACTAATTTTTTTTTTTTTTGACAATATTAATAATGTACAATCAATTATAAGCGACAGTGATTCATCATCTCTTGCTTTGGTTCCCTATCTTCCTAATAACATTCATCAACTTTCCTTGATGTTCTTTCAACTTCTTCTTCAATTCTTACACTTCTTATCCTCAAAAACTCCAATCACAAACTTGTTAAAAATCTCCAAAAACAATTCCCATTCACCTTTGTTCATGTCACCAAAAGAAATGCCACCAATTCCACAACTAGTCTCTCCTTCATCTTTTTCTTTTTCATTCTCATTGTTGATACTAGCCTTGACTTTCAAACAAATATTTTCCAATTCGCTTGACGATTCATCACCGCCGCAAAATTCCCTTGTCATCATCTGTCCTATATCAGCAAGATTAAGGCCAGCAGCAGCAGCTTGTTTCAAGAA
>Ga0315914_1009064_pt1 | contig 12956 bp, 7 predicted proteins | sample MpolenodulesMG_FD_203920 | JGI IMG/M metagenome (GOLD analysis project Ga0315914, IMG submission 203920) | Medicago polymorpha root nodule microbial communities from Los Angeles, California, United States - elongated nodules | ecosystem: Host-associated > Plants > Roots > Nodule | place: USA...
TTGGTTTTTTTGTTGTTATGCTTTTCTACTCAAAATTAATATTTTAAGAACAAGAAATCAATCCTTCCAAAATCCAATTGTTAATTCCTCAATGGTATGTGGAATTGTGATTATGCTTTTAACAATGGTTTTCTGTTCCTCTTTCGATGCCCTTTCTGACAAAAATTGTGATTCTGCTTTCTAACAATAAAAATAGAAATTAGTGATTCCAATCTCTAATTGGAAAGGAGAAGATAAGATGAAGAAATCCACAACAGCAACACGAGGATGATTAAATCTGAAGGAAAAAATTGAGTCATCCGTTCGTTTCTCTTTCTTATGACATCACTATTTCTTATTTTCCTCTTTGTCTCTCAGCCGTTGGATTTGCGTAGTATAGATGGCAATAGATAGTAAGGCAGTAGAGGATCCAGAAAAGGGTTTTGTCAGTTTTTTTTTACTATTTTTTAAATAAAGTGCCACGCGGACCCCAGATGGGGTTGGTACACAAAGTGTGTACAAGAAAAGGGTATTTACCAATAATTTTCCTACACGGAATTAGTATCACTAGTCTCAAGTCTCTGAATACCAGGTAATATACACGTGATTCATGAAGAGTTATGATGCATGCATGTCCCACCATACGTGTCCCTCTCTTCTACACCCTCTAATTGTAAATTTTAATAATAAAATAATTTTTCTAATCAATGTCAACAAAAAACAAAAGAAAAATAGAAAAAGAAAAATTAAAAACATTGTCTCACCCTCGTGTCTCACTCTCTATCTGCGAGCCTCTCTAATTCTCAGGTTGTTACCGAATTTTCTAATTAAATCTCTAACACCTAAATTAATACTACTATTCCTAGACTAAAGTGGCAATGTTTCTTATTCTCAAACATTCGAGTATTTAAACTTTTATAAGAGAAGAGATAAGAAAACAAACCCATGACGATAAATCAAACTCATGAAGATTAATAAAATAACATAGGTTCAATGATATTAAGTTTTAACCTATACATATTAATAAAAAAATACTTATTATTTCAATGGCTACTTTTTTTTATCTTACTTTGATTTATTTAATCGATATTTTAATACTTGTGTTTTTTTGTGTATTTAAATTTTCTCTATAAATTTATTTAGTATAAATAAAATATAAAAACAAAGTCTCAGTGAGTTAGCTCAGTTAATAAAGAAATTGTTGTTTACAAAAGTCGGAGTTCGAATATCCTGAGGGGTGAATTTCTAGCTAAAATATTTTTTTTTAAAAATATATATAAAAAACTAAACAAATGAATTTGAATATGTTATTTCGTCAGTCGTAACTACCACTTCTAAGAAGATCCTTACAATAAAAGTAATAATGCATCCTTTTACACTTTTGGTTCCTATAAATATGTCAGTTTTTTGTTTTAGTCCCTCTAAAAAATTTCTTCAACTTTTAGTCCCTAAAAATTTTTCCATCTTCACTTTTGGTCCATCTTTTAAAGTAAACTCATATGTAGAATTCATATTTTGAATAAAATTTTGCAGAAAAATTCATAATATTATAAGAATCTCTCCAAAAAAAATTAGAACTTTTTAACAAAACATGAATTTAATATGAATTTTTATATGTTTGACGGTTAAAAATTCATATTTAATTTATGTTTTTTTTTTAAATTCTAATTTTTTTTACAATATTCTACACACTTCTGAAAAATTTCATTAAAAATACAAAAATTAACTTAAAAATAGGAACAAAAGTAGTGATTGAAAATTTTATAGGGACTAAAAGTTGAAGGAAAATTTTAGAGGTACTAAAACGAAAAGTTTGTATATTTACAGGGACCAAAATTAAAACCAGCACATTCTCATTATGTGTTTTTTTCTTTTTTCTTTTTACTTTCTCTTTGAACGTGTCTTTCTGAGCAATTCTTCATACCAAAAGTACCTTTATTTTCAAAGTTAAATACAAAAACAAAGAAGTTGGAACCCTTATGAAGGATGTACACAAGAAAAAACCCAACACTGGAGATTGAATGGAGAAGAATAAAACTTTAGGTGATGGATAAGAATTGGATTTGTTTAAATAAGAAAGTGAAAAATAAGGATATTGTCTGAGGAAGAAGCAACAAATACATGATGTAATTGAGAGCTAAAGTGGTGTTTAGAGGAAAGAAGGAAGAATTCTAAAACAATATTAATACTGCTGGGTTTTGTTTCCACATAGATGGTGAGAGAAGAAGAGAAAGAACGTGTTCATTTTATTTTTAGTTTTTTATTTATTAAATTGAACAAAAATTTTGATTGGTTGTTTCTAACTATGAGGTGTTATGTTCGTTTGCACCTAAGAATTTCTCTTCTTTAATGCAATTCCCATTTAGTTATTTAAGATAAGTCAATTATCTCTAACACCTAAATTAATACTACTATTCCTGGACTAAAGAAGCAATGTTTCTTATTCTCAAACATTCGAGCATTAAACTTTTATTAAGGAAAGAGATAAGAAAACAAACTCATGACGATAAATCAAACTCATGATGATTGATAAAATAGCATAGGTTCAATGATAGTATTAAGTTTTAATCCATACATATTAATAAAAAATACTTATTTCAATCGCATACTTTTTTTTATCTTACTTTTCTTTATTTAAACAATATTTTAGTACTTGTGTTTTTGTGTATTTAAATTTCCTCTTTATAAATTTATTTAATATAAATAAAATAAAAAACCAAGTCCACGTGAGTTTAGCTTGTTCAAAAAAAGTCTACGTAAATTTAGCTCAGTTATTAGAGAAATTGCGATATACACAAGTTGGAGTTCGAATCTTGAATTTTCACTATTAAGGGGTGAATTTCTAACTCAAATATTGGTTTTTTTAAAAAAATACATATAAAAAAACTAAACAAATGAATTTGAATATAGTTGTAACTAACACTTCTAAGAAGATTCTTAGAATAAAAGTAATAATACATCCTTTTATTTAATATAAAAAGTAATATAAAATTTCCACATGAATTCTACCACATATTTCCTTATGAGTTGTCACTCTCAAATCGGATATTCATGAACTTAATTTTGTGATTTTTGAGATGTTCTAAATAAAACGAATAATATGCACAAAAGTACTATGTTAGTTGAATACATGAAAAAAATGAAAAACAGATTTTTTTTAGTAGCTTTCGCACATCTATATATATGGGTGTGGCATGGGCTCCCATTAAATGTAGAAAAGCAAAAAAACAATAGAGTATAGACTAAGAAAGACTGAAAGAAGAAACAAAAGCAAGAATGAAAGTATCACAGGTACTGCACATGAATGGAGGTGTTGGAGAAGCAAGCTATGCAAACAACTCCTTAGTTCAGGTATACATGAATTCATATCTAACATTGTTTTGTAATTGATGTAAATTTTTTTGTTGTTGATGTAATTGGTTTTATATACAGCAACATGTGCTTTCTTTGACAAAGTCCATTAGAGAAGAAGCCATAATTAGTCTCTACTGCAGTGCATACCCAAATAGCTTAGCAATTGCAGACTTGGGTTGCTCTTCTGGACCAAACACTTTGTTGGTGGTATCAGAATTTATCAAGGTCGTGGAAAAGCTTTGTCGAGAGTCAAATCATGAATCTCCCGAATACAAGGTCTTCTTGAACGATTTACCGGGTAATGACTTCAATAACATCTTTAGATCTCTTGATAGCTTCAAAAGGAGACTGCGCGGTGAAATCGAAACTGAAATTGATCAGTGCTATATATCTGGAGTTCCTGGTTCTTTCTATGGCAGGATTTTTCCTAACCAAAGTTTGCATTTTGTCCATTCCTCTTACAGCCTTATGTGGCTGTCTAAGGTTTAACTTTTCTCTCTTATTCTTTTTGTTACAGGTGTCTTTAGTCAATGGAAAATGCTAACATGTGCGTACATGTTAAGATACGAAAGATAGAAATTATGTATTGAAAATTGTATTCCCTCCGTTTCAAAATATATGTCTAAGTCAATCACTTCACATATTTCAATGCACAATTTTGACCGTTAATATTTTTAATTATCTAAAGTAAAATTATAAAAATTTAATATTTTGAAAATATTTGTCGAGACAAATCAAACAACATCTTACATGCTAATATTTGTATTTATACATTAGTTAAAAAAGTATGATCAAAGTAAGTCAAGTGAATGGTGCACATTGCAAAAATTGGACATGTATTTTGAAACGGAGGGAGTATTAGATATTTTACAAAATTTTGATAATTACTTTTTAACATGTGGTCTAGGGCATATGTTAACATGACCCTAGTTAATTTTTCACCTTATGGTAATCTTTTCTCTTCATTAATTTAAGAATTATGTTAGCTTGTGTCCTAAAGGCACATGTTAAAGAACGTAAAAAGAGCAACTTTGCATTTATAAACATAATATTTTGACGTTTAAAACGTATATTTCTTTAGTGAGTTGCTTAACATGTGCTCTACACAAGTTATCATTTAGTTTAATTTAATATGCATGTATGTAAGGTGGAGTACATTTTTGTTGATTGGTGATTATTTAGGTTCCGGAGAATGTGAACAACAATAAGGGCAACATTTACATGGCTCGTACAAGCCCCTCAAATGTACTTACTGCGTACTACAACCAATTTCAAAGAGATTTTTCTCTTTTTCTCAAGTGTCGTGCAGAGGAAGTAGTTGAAGGGGGTCGCATGATTCTAACATTTTTAGGAAGAAAAAGTGACAAGATGTATAGCAAGGAGTGTTGCTACATTTGGGAACTTATGGCTATAGCTCTTAATGATATGGTCTTGCAGGTAAATTGTGACATCCTAAATATAATGTGTTAGTGTTGATATATTTTTTTTTTTGAAGGATGTTAGTGTTGATATTTCATCATGCGTCACTACTTGAATTCTCAAAAATTAGTTAATGTATATTTTGTTATTGGTTGCTTTTACAAAAATCTAAGCTAAATTTTTTTTTCACAATATTGAACATGTCCATAAACAACATACACATACACAAAATATACTCATTTTACACTAGCAATGAAAATTTGAAATATGCACTATCTTTAGGGACAATTTGTTTTCAAAATGAACTTAATTATATTTAGGGTCACCAAGATATTAATATGAAATTTCTTTTCTATGTGGATTAGGGAACCATAAAAGAAGAGCAGCTTGATACTTTCAACATCCCTCAATACACTCCATCTCCATCGGAAGTGAAACTGGAAGTTCTCAAAGAAGGATCATTTACCATCGATCAATTGGGGGTTTCTGAAGTGAATTGGAATGCTTTTGATCAATGGAATGCTCTTGCTTGTGAGTCTCAAATGTCTGAATCACTCGGCGATGGTGCATACAATGTCATGCAGTGCATGAGAGCTGTTTCTGAACCCTTGCTAATTAGCCACTTTGGAGAGTCTATTATTGAAGAGCTCTTTAATCGCTATCAAGAAATCTTAGTTGATCGGATGTCCAAGGAGAAAACTAAGTTCGTCAGTGTCACCGTATTATTGACTAGAAATTCATAAAATATTATTTAGGGTTTACAAACTCCATTTTCCCGAATATATTTAGAAAGTTGTGGTGTGTTGTTGGTTTGCTTTGTTTGTCTAGTTAACAGTTAGCTGTTGTGATTAAAAAAATAACGCAAGGAAGGAGTACTATACATGTTCTATATATTCTAGCAATTATTTGTAATATTTCCTAAGTTGTATAATAAAATTATTTACGCCGGTACTGTGATAAAATTTCCATGTAATATTTCATATTGCTTCAACTCCTTACAAATATCAACTTAAGGAGCCTATTTGTTCTATTTTTGCTTGTGGCTGAGGGGCTAAGCAGGTTGATGAGCGAGACTATATCCCTAGGTTGGTTCAAGGGATTTGTTGTGGGGAGTAACGGAACGGTAGGGTCTGAGGTCAAGTATGTAGGTGATACTTTTGCTTATATGGGAAGCATTGTTGGAAAATTTATGGGCAATGAGGTTATCTTGAGTTAGTTTGAGTTAACTTTGAGTGAAAGTTATAAAAGTAGACAATTGGGTGTAATGTTGAGGACACATTCTTAGGGATAGCAACAATAGCATTTCGTTCAATTATATCAGGAAAGTATCATCTTTTGGAATCCAGGTCGAATAAGTATGTCATTTTTGGAGACTAATAGTTTGAATTCTGAAAACATTCAATATGAGTAAAATCGTGTGGATTAGGTGGTAGATATGTGCGACTCCCTAGACTCCAAGACATAATTTTTAAATTTATAATAATATTTCAAAAATATTTTTCTAGATATATTGTGCAGAGAAAAAAATTATAAAATAATTACCACAACGAGTTTATGGCACCAATTTTTACTTGCAAATCACAATTAAATATCTCTAAATTAAATCGTTGTTATAACAATAACATCGAGCAATTGCTCATCATAGGCATAATAACATAATACACAACTCTACGACTTATCTCCTGTTTTTTTTTTTTTTAATAAGGCAAAATGAATTATATTAACAAAACCACAGTAATCCCTTCAGCGTATGCCAAAAAGACTACTAAAAATACAAGTTGTCCGGAGAGCAACAAGAGAACAAGCGCTAGCCAATACCCAAACGCATTAGGGGATTCAACTAACACATGGGTACCGAAAACAAAAGTAACTTGCTTTGCTTTCAGCCACCACAAAGAATAATACTTAACTTTTTCTAGTAGCCGATAACTAGTACATTCCTGATTTTTAAACAACCGATTATTTCTTTCATTCCACAAAATCCAGGAGCACAGAAGCCATATGAGGTGAAGAAAATTGCGTCGCGCTTTCAAACCACCTTTGTAATAAATAAACTGATGTAAGTGGTCGTGAATAATTTGAGTGTCGACACCATCAAACCTAATCCACGCTCGCAACATCGACCAAAGGGAGGCGAAATGAGGACACAGAAGAAACACATGTTGTGCGTCTTTTAGATGGCCACAACCCGCTACACAATAGCGAGGCTCTGGAGAAATGACACCGCGATTCGCCAAATTTGTCTTTGTTGGTAGTCTATCACGAAGCATGCCAAGCAAAAACTGAGACCTTCAAGGGAACCTGCTTATGCCATATTAAATACATGCTGGGAGGGACGTGAACATGCTCATTAGATGTCAGCAAGTCATAAACGCCATGAACAGAGTAACCTCCTATAGGATCCAAATGCCACTGCCACGCATCTGAAATAGTATCCTACAAGTGAACTGTCAGTAGTAAAGCCCTACACTCATCTAACAACTCCTCCTCTCACACCCACAAACAACGGCTCAACTTGACGCCTCAACCCCATCCTCCCACCCAGACAAAAACATATCCCTGACCGTAAACGACTTGTCAATAGCCAAATCATAGAGGCGCCGAAAACGATCACGGAAAGACACACCTCCACACCAAACATCACACCAAAACGACGTATCTGCGCCATCTCCCACCCTACACGACACATAAGACGCAAACCACCTATCGTGACCAACACCTATCTTGTCAACTCATCTCCTGTTATTATCAAAGTGTCCCAACATAAACTTCAAGACTATTGGGTACAACAAAAAAATATTGAGACTTGCGCGATTTTCAATCCATTGACCAAATTTTAAAAAAAAAAAAAAAAATATTTTTGAATTGATTGAGATTTAAACGGATCTTTGATTGCTAATTATATACCAAATTTTTCGAAGGACCCGCTCCAGATTGGATAACTTGTGGCAAATTTTGCAAGGAAAATATATGAACATATTTAAAAGCTAATGTATTCTGGAAAAAGGGAAGAAAAAAAAACAAAGAATGGAATTAGCAAAGGTGCTACACATGAATGGAGGCGTCGGAGATGCAAGTTATGCAGACAACTCCTTACTTCAGGTGTGTTAAGAAAATTAATTTGGTACTGTATTTAATAATTTATAGTGTATTTTTCGTAGTTTTCAAAGAAAATAACCTAATCTATTTTGTGTTTGTTTATGTTTACCGTAATGAAAACCACAAAATTATGATATAAAATTAATCTATAAAAAATAAATGCTATGAGAAGCTACTGAAAATAGCTTTTTAATTTAACCAGGGTCGTTTCTGATAATTTGGAGGCCCCGTTGTAATCTTGACAAATTTAATTTAAAAAATATCGGAAAAAATAGCAGTTATTTAACCAATTATAATTTATAAGAAAGTTTTTCTCAATTATCAATTTTTTCTAATAAAAAATAGTAACGTTCTTAAAAGTGATGCAACATATGACCCTTATTCTTAAGGTATAATATTATCTTTTAACCAATCCTTATTGTAGTAGGAGTTAAGTGGAACGATTGGGTAATATTAGGGTGTTGAGATGCAATTGTATGTAAGGGTATTGTAGAAAAATATAATTAATACTATGTTCATATTTTGATAAATAATTTGAGACCAACTGACCAAAAAATATTTTAAGTCAAACATTTAATATTAGACAAAACATTTACATATAATGTGTGTAATGTATATGAGCTAGTTTACCCTAAATTTCATGCATCAATTTATTTACAGCGAAATGTGATTTCTTTGGCAAAACCTTTGAGAGAAGAAGCCATAACAAACATGTACAACAAAACACTCCCAGTAAGCTTAGCAATTGCAGACTTGGGTTGCTCTTATGGACCAAACACTTTGTTGGTGATCTCAAATACTATCAAAGTTGTGGAAAAGATTTGTCGAGAGCTTAATCATAAATCTCCTGAATATAAGGTCTTTTTGAACGATCTACCGGGCAACGACTTCAACAATGTATTTAGGTCCCTCGACATTTTCAAAGAAAATCTACGGACTGAAATGGAAACCGAAATGGGACCTTGCTACTTCTTTGGGGTTCCTGGTTCCTTCTATGGAAGGATATTTCCTAATAAAAGTTTGCATTTTGTTCATTCCTCTTATAGCCTTCAATTTCTATCTAAGGTTTGTTTACATCAACTCTCTTTTCTTATTCTTTTGTTTGTTACGATTCTTTTCTGTATTCTATGTATCTTTGACTAGCTTTTCACCTAAATACCAAATTTTATTTTTATTTAATCTACTTGTATAGAATGGTGAAATTATTTTATTGACATGTGATCAATTAGGTTCCGGACGGTGTAGACAACAACAAAGGCAACATTTACTTGGCCAGCACAAGTCCCTCAAGTGTCATTAAGGCTTACTATGAACAATATAGAAAAGATTTCTCAATTTTTCTCAAATGTCGTGCCCTAGAATCAGTTGAAGGTGGGAGCCTGATTCTTACTTTTATTGGAAGAAAAAGCGAGGATCCATCAAGCAAAGAGTGTTGTTACGTTTGGGAAGTTTTGGCTATGGGTCTTAATGAAATGGTCTTGGAGGTAAACTACGATATATTTTGTAGTGAAAATAGGTCAGATCACCAAAAATGTTATGATCTACCTATATTTGTTTCTGTTTATTTATGATATACTCATTGGTCACATTTATAAGTAAAAAAACAACATTTTAGGTACATCTAATAATTAATGTATCTAATCTGTAAATGTGACCGGATACATTAATTATTCAGTGTACCCAAAAAATCATTTTTGCTTATAAATGTAACCGGAGTGAGTATTTCATTAGGAGAATATGTCATATCATCGATAGGGTTATGGTCAGTCTATATTTAGACCCGTTTATAGAAGATTATGAAGAAAAGAAATTACTTTTGATGTTTTAATTATTGTGTGTAAATTTTTATATAAAATCATTTTGATATTAGTAATTTAGAGAAAGAGAATTTGGACATGTAAAGAAAAGTATATTATGTGTTTGTCCAAAACTATAAAAAGAGATTTGTACTTCTCCTTTCTACTAAAAATATTTTTCTTCAAAAGCTAATTCAAATAACGTATCATGTTCAACATTTTTTCACAAACAGATTTTTAAAATAGCTTACTTAAAAGCATAATTAAAGCATTAAAAAAAATTAAGAATATTAAATAGACGGGGGCCTAATTAAGTCCAAGTTAGACCTAACTAATTGATTAAATAAGCAAAGGTTAAAAAAAATTTAAAAATATATTTATCTTAAAAGGATATTAGTAATTTAGAAAAATTTATTTTGGCCCATTTTTGAAAATTTGAAAGATTGGTTTGATAATAATTATTTCTTTTAAGAAATCAAACTAGTTTGACAATATTAATAATATGCTGCAGGGAATCATAAAAGAAGAAAAACTCAACACTTTCAACATCCCTGTCTATTATCCATCTCCATCTGAAGTGGAGTTGGAAGTTCTCACAGAAGGATCATTTGACATGAATAAATTGAAGGTTTCTGAAGTAAATTTGAATGAACTTGATGATGGATACGATGTGGCACAATGCATAAGGGCTGTGGCTGAACCTTTGTTGGTTAGTCATTTTGGTGAAGGTGTCACTGAAGAGGTTTTTAACCGCTTTAACAAAAATGCAACTGATCATATGCCCAAAGAGAAAACTAAGGTCATAAATATTACCATAGTATTGACTAGAAAGCCATGATGTCATATTTGTTTGAGTTTTATATTTGTGGTTCAAAATGATTTTTAAACTCCTGATGGTAGGTTGGTATTTTATTTTTTTTTAAGATCTTGTTGGTAGTTAATTTGTATTATTTGCCTAGCTAGGAAGTGTGTTGACGGTGCTGTAATCTATGCTCTTGATTGTATAATATAATATATATTTGTGTGGAGATTATGACAATTGTTCTATAATGAATTTGAATTCATACGTTCACCTTGCAAATCGTCGAGCACAACAAACAACTAGCTAATTTGCGGGATTTTTATAATCAATTTTCGAGGATTTTTTTAAGAGAAATGCTAGCAATATACATTCTAACACACATTTTCTTTGATTGGTTAAAATTCACATGGGATCCACCAAATTTATATGGGACCCACATGATTTGGTGGGACCCATGTGAATTTTAACCAATCAAAGAGAGTGTGTTGGAAAGTGTGTGTTAGAATGTGTGTTGCTAGCATTCCTCTTTTTTTAAATCAATTTGTGGTAGGTATTTTGTTGGTTTTCTCTAATTATAAAAATGGAATGAATGTGAGTATAAGGGGTACTCAATGCAATTACGAAATATTGAAAGATACTAGGCATTTTTTTAGGTATTTTTTAAATCTTTTGAACTTATAAGTTTTATAACTTGACCATGATTTAGTGCACTTGTTAAAATTAACCATCACTTAGAATGAGCCACTTCAATTCTAAGAAAGTATTTGAGAATTTCAAGATCCTTAATGTTGAAGAAAAAATCAAGAATAAATTTGATGAGTGATTTCTCCAATGGAGTAGCTTGCCACTATAACACCATTCGATCTGACTTCATCATCAAACAGTTTGTTGTGTGTCCTTATTACTTTAAGTCTTTTCGTGATAGTGGTATTATTTCCCGGATCATTTAGTTTGCAATTACATGGATTTTCAAATGTCGGGTGGGCTAGTTGCCTTGATTCTAGACGATTCGTCCCTAGGTTGTGCTTCTTCCTTAGATCTTGTATGATCACATGGCACACAAAGATAGAAAATACATACGGTATCTTGATCTTAAAGTGAAGCTGACTATAGAACCCTCACATGTGAAATTCAATGAGTAGTATACTTACTAGGAAATTTGAAAGTCACTTGTTCTCGTATTTGAGTCCTATATTGCAACAATGAGAGTGCGCATTACATTGCGACAAACCTCGTCTTTCGTGAGATGACCAAACACCTAGAGATTAACTCTTACATGTCACCTCCTTTGAACAACTTGCCGATTTCTTCACCAAATTATTGTATCCCAAGCCTTTCAAAGTTTTTGCTTCCAATATGGGTGTGGTAAGAACTCATCTCCACCCTTAGATGCGACCAATAAAACTACACTGTTGGATCAACATTAGAGACAAGTTTGTTACATCGTCCTAAAGTAGTTATAACAAAGACAATTATGCTTTGTTTGCAGGTGCCATCTCCCGTGCATGACCCTTATGGGTCTTGTACCATACATGACTACCATTTTTAATTTTTTTTTGGTGCAAAATGAACCATAGCCGTTGGATATTTATGAATGGATGTGATGTAAAGGTCATGTGGCCCACTAATGTGTGAATATTTAAACATTAATTCTGAGTTTTTAAAAATGCAATAGAATGTAGATTAACTTTAATAAAGGGTATTTTGGGTATTGTCTCAATAAGCCTAAAGAACCCAACAACAGTTTAGAAATATTTTAATGGAATTTGATTTATTGGTTAATTGCTAATACATTATAATGGAGTTTGATAATTTTCATCAAACCTCTCTAAAATTAAATTTCATTTTCTCTTTATTCATTTACTAGTAAAAGACACGTTGGTCTTGGTCACGTAACATTTTGATAATTATTTAAAAATAATTAAATTGTTAATATTGTCGAATGTTTACATATATTAATTCAAAATTTTGAGTATTATTGTTATGTTTCTGTTAAATATTTTTCTCTTGTATATACAAAAATTTGTTAAATAGTTGAATCACGCTAGTTGTGGATTTTATTTGCTTATATATGTGGAAGCAAATTTTTTTATACACATATGAGAAAGACTGGTTTAATAAAATTTTGAAAATTCATGACTATTTATTTAGTTTATGAAGAAATATTTTGATTTGCCTTTTAAATTATGCATCGAAATGTTGGAACTATGGTTAATTGCTCATTTCATGAACCCACCTTTGTTTTTGTTTTTACGGGAAAGACCCACTTCATTTGCCATGGAGCTAGAATGCATTTTCACTATGAGTAAAATATAAGATGATATGGATAAAATTTAGAAATTATTAGGTTTACATCAATATTTATTCCTGTAAACATGTCAAATTTTATTTTTAATCTTCCTAAAAAATTTCACAAATTTTGATCTCCAAACATTTTATTTCATTTTTCCAATCAACTTAAGTGTACTTTTCATATATTTTTATGAATTATTACAAAGATATTATGA
>Ga0315914_1009065_pt1 | contig 12956 bp, 4 predicted proteins | sample MpolenodulesMG_FD_203920 | JGI IMG/M metagenome (GOLD analysis project Ga0315914, IMG submission 203920) | Medicago polymorpha root nodule microbial communities from Los Angeles, California, United States - elongated nodules | ecosystem: Host-associated > Plants > Roots > Nodule | place: USA...
TATATGCAATTAGCAATAACAAAAGAATGACTAGCAAATTCACTAGGTCATCATAGTAGCAAAGATAGACGATAGTCCTTCAAATGTTGGTAATTCTATGAATCATAAAATCTCCAATTGTAATCAATATTAATCTATGTAGCACCAGCACTTCAAATTGAAGACATGTCTGGTGTTCGACATGTGTCAATGTCAGCCGCACAAGAGAAGTATTTAGAATCAATTACTTACATCTTAAATTAGTTTCGGTGCCTTGTAATACACTGCCATATGTGTCAATGCTTCATAAATATGCAATTTTGATTACAGTATTGATGATGGGCTGAGAATAGGGTGGTTGTGTTGTAAAAGGTAAAAATGAGTGTAAGGGTGGGACCTATATAAAAAGTGAAAAGTGGAGATGCTGGGTTTAAGTTGAAGATAAATGAAGCTCCCAACCTCCCAAAATAGGACAAAAGTGCAGTAAATAAAAGAGATACAAACCTGTACTTGGAGCTGAAGTTGTTTAAGGTATTCAATTGCTTCATCTAGCATTGAAGCTTTATCAGTCTGTCACATACATGGAAACAATCCACTACATTAAGAATAATTATAAATTACAAAAAAAAAAAAAAAAAAACCCTTTATTAAGGTCTAAAATTTTTATGCACCTTGTTAGAATTTGGAATTAGATTTTGTAAAGCCTTCATTTTCTCATTGATCCTACTCCTTCTTCTCTGTTCAACAAGTCCCAGAAAAATCCACAAGCAAAATTACATAACCACAAATAAAATTGAAATCAAGAAACATCAATTAACAAAAATTGATAAACCTTTTCTGACAAATTATGAACTTCAGCTGCTCTACTTCTTTTTGAAGAACTCCTAGAACCACCAACTGACTTTGTTGGAACTTCTTCAATCAACGCTTCAACACCCTCCTGCAAAAAAAATGCAATTTTTAACCCCAAAATCAAAATCCCAACAAAAGCAACAAAACGACAAACCCATCAAAATAAAAAATTTAGTACAAAGATCCACACTAGAAACAGACCAAGAATCAAAGTTATATTCTTTTTAGGACACACAACAATCTCAGTTAACAATTTGAGTCAGAGACATAGCCAAAATACACATACAAACAATAAATCATGTTTTATTGCTTGCATTAAAAACCAAGAACCTATTCCAAGACATTGATAGAGTAAAAAATTCAAAAATAAAAACAGTGTCATTATTTTATGACAGTACACTCTAACAAAATTAACAAAATATACTTTGTGATGAAGAAAATATAGAAACTAGCTACCCCACATGAATACATAAAAAGAAAGGTTGAAAGTTGAAGAGTAGAAAATAGTAATAATAATACCTCACTTTCACAGTCATATTCATCAGTGTCATTACCACTGAGTCCTCCTCCAACAGAAGAGGAAGTGACATTTAAAGCATGGTTTGGTCTGGAAGTTGAATCAAGGGCTGAGATCTTCCCATCTTGAAGCTGGTTGATGGATCCTGGCATGGAAGAAGATGAAGATGAACGGAGGAGAATTTGATGAAGAAAAAGAGAGATTTCGTCTTGTGAAGCAGACATGTTTTTGTCAAACTGAGCCATGTTGTTGTTGTTGGTGTTGTGTTCCATTTTTCTCTCTCTTGGTCTTGGTGTGAAAATATTGAATATGGTTGTGGAGTTTTGAGAGTTACGAGAAAGTTGGTTTGGTTGGGTTAGTTAACGTGCGGTGCGGTGTTGTGTTGTTGGTGTGAACAGCATGAATGAGCATTGAACATAGTAATGTTACTAATGCAATGCAACTATAACTAGTTGATGATATTTTCACAAATCCATGGAGTGGAATGGGAAGAGAAGGACATGGACATGGTATGGAGGAAAGATTTGTGTGCGGGTTTTGTATCATTTCACGCTACTTACTACCACCAATACCCCACGCGCCACAATAATATCCTTTTTCACTTTCATTTTTTCCGAGGAAAAATATAAAATGAGTGATAGGAACACTCTCTTTTCATTGTTTCTTCCGTTCATTGTCTTATGAGTGAAAAGATTGTGGCCGCATACTTTTGCAATGAGTCATGCATAATATGGTGAGACTTACGAGATTCAATAAAAGAGTGAGGGTTATGTTGAAAGTGACTCCTAGAAGACCAAAATTGGCGCCTGATTTGTGCAAAACGGCGCCCGATTGTGGATGTCTTTTGGAGACTTCTGTCTCGATATTTTTAGGTGCCCAATTTTGCGTGACAGCAGAAAAACATAAACGTATTTTTGGATATGGATTTGCTCCAATTTTTTAGGGATGCTTTTACTATAAATATAAACCTTGTATCAAATGAAAACATGTGAAAAAAACAGGGTTTAGAAGCCAACAAATAATTTAGGGTTTATAGATAATTATCTTGGTAACAAACACTGGGGTTGAGATTGTTTTGATTCACCTTGAACAAAACACTGTTAGAATTGAGTCTCCTGGTCACTGGAAGAGATTGAGACTTGGGTAGAATTAGATTTGAAGACTAATTCTTGTAATTCTCTTATATCTCTTTGTAAAAGAAACTCATCATTATAGTGGAATGAAGAGTTGTTCTCTCCTCCAGACTAGGTCAATATTGGACCGAACTGGATAAACAAATTCTCTTCTGTTCTTTTTTTCTCTTCTCTCTTGCTGTTATTATTTTTTGCTTGTGGTTATAATTGTTATCCACTTGATATTGGTTGCTTGATTAATTTGCTCCACACATCAAGTATTTATTGGTGTATGTTTTTTCTTCAACAAATTCACAACAGGTTAAAAGAAAAAGTTTGAAAATAAAAATTGTTAGCATTTCTCAGAGTTTAGATAAGTTGAATCTCAAACACTTAATTACATGAGTTGAAGTATACCTTGTGACTCGAAAACACGTGTTGACTCCCTTTTTTACTTACTATCACAATATGTTACTCTTGATATACTTCATCCGTCTCATATTAAGTGACACAATTGATTTTGTCACACATATCAATGCATATTTTTTATATTTAATATCTTTAATTATCTATTAAAGAAATTTATGAAAATTTAATATTTTAAAAATTTTCATTGAGACGAATCCAACAACATGTTATATGATATTATCTATCTCTGCATATTAGTAAAAAATTATGATCAAAGTTTATCAGGTCAATAGTACATATTGTCAAACATGTAATCTAATATGGGACAAAAGGAATACTATTTTATATTTAAATTTGTTCCATGGAGCATTTTTTTGGGAGAATTCTTATTTCCATGCGAAAAATTATTTATAATTTCTCATTGATATTAGTTTCCATCACTCACAGGTCAATACTTTTACGTTAATGATAACTGCGAGTATATTGATATTTGATAAGAGTAATTAACTAAAAAAAGGTTATTTGACTTTACATATCAATTTAACGGTAAGAATTTCATTTTTAAGATAAATAAATGATATATTCTTAATTCGAATCACAAATCTTACAATATAATTTTAATGTCTATTTCAAATAAATTATGCTCTTAGAAACATTTTGGCTCTTTAATTTATGCATTTTTCATTGTTTAAAATGAGTTAAGAGATAGTACAGTGTTTTGATAGAAAACTAAAACCTAGAATAGTTAAGAAGAACAAAGGAGTAGTTAATATAAGACGGGAAATGACGGATGGATAAGTAACTATTTTTAACCTTAAGAACCACAAATAAACAATCTTGCTACTGTTCTTCCTCTTGTTGTTGCTGTTTTGCTTCTAATCGTGTTCCTGTTTCTGCCATGTCAGTCGAGTGGACTAGAGCTGCACGCTCTACACTACGTGTCGTATAGCACATGAGGCACATCATCTTAATTTAATGTTTAAACTCGAAATCATACACTCATGCTAGAAAGAATGCATTTCCATATTATTTAAACCAACTTTTACAGAACATTAATCACTGTTTTTTAAAGTATATGTTGTGCTAGTGGTTAATTATATTAACGCTTCCACTGTTTACCGTTGTTGCCAAGCACTATAACAAACATTCTCCCCCAGCAGTTAATAGCATTTACCTCTGTAATATAGAACACTTTTTGTTTTCCTTTATGTAAATTTTTTTTGTCAGATTTCATCTTTGTAAAAAAAATTTGTTTTAGAATACCCCCTAGGCCTGCTTACTGTGCATTTTTGCTGATGCGGCATGCTGCGTCACCTTTTCTTGATGACGTGGCGCACTGACTGTATAATTTTTTTTATTTTTTAAGAATTTTAAAAAACGAAAAAAAAACATAAAATTCTAGAAAATTAATGAAATTAAATTTTTTTTTTAAAATACTGAAAAAATGAAAAATGATTAAAAAAATCTGATAAAATGAAAAATAATTAAAAAAATATGGAAAAATTAATAAAAAATTATAAAAAAAATTGTGGAAAAGATTAATATATATTGAAATTTACAAAATTTTATTCCAGAATATCATATTTAAAAAAACTAAATTTTCGAAAAAAATTATGGAAAAGATTAAAATAAAACTTCTTACTTTTGAAAAGAAAATATGAATTTTTTAATTTTTTCTGTATTGAAAAAAATCTGGAAATATAATTTTTTTTTCTAAATATATTAATCTTTTCCATATTTTTTTATTATTATTAATTTTTCCACAATTTTTAAATTTTTTCGGTATTTTTTCAAAAAATTTCCAGAATTTTTTTATGTTTATTTAAAAAAACACAAATGCCACGTGTACCTAATAAAAAAAAAATTATACAGTCAGTGCGCCATGTCATCAGAAAAAGGTGACGCAGCATGCCACTTCAGCAAAAATGCACAGTGAGCAGGCCTAGGGGGGTATTCTAAAACAATTTTTTTTACAAGGACGAAATCTGAAGAAAAAAAAAATTACAGAGGGGAAAACCAAAAGTAACTTATATTACAGGGAGGTAAAGACCTATTAACCCTTTTTTTAAAATGTTTTAGCGGTAAAGATCCTCTCCATTTGGTATAATAAATGGAGGATGCAATTTGGAGAGAGATAGAGACATAAAATTGATAGTGGATCCCACTATTAAGTAGGTTCCACCACAATTAATTACTTTTTAGTTTTTCGATTTTTTTTGTGTCAATATCTCTTTAAATGAATGAAATTGAGAGAATAATAAATGAAGAAGATCTTAACTCGTTTTAGGGTATCCAAAACTATAATAATGGAGAAAATTGAGAGATAAAAAACTAACTCTTGTTAATCATCTTTTATGCATGGAGAAAATTCGATTAAAAGAGAAGAAATCACGTTGTTCATCTTTATTAAGGAATATTGATAATTGATGAAAGAGGAAGCGTCAATTATGTTTATGAATTCTATGGAAACCAGAGTATTCTAAAAAGATTAATGTCACAATCCCTCTGTTCTTAAATACTACTATAAACATTTATTTGACTAAAAATTTGTCCTTTAATATAAGTCATTTTTCAAATTACTACATACATGTATTGTTTATTTTTCAAATAAACTCCTAATTAAGTATTTTGAAATAGAAAACATCAAAATTTACTACGTACATATACAAAGAGTATTTTAGGTATATTTATGCATAAAAGAAACACATTAACTACACTACCAACGAAAAATATTTTGTTACGATGATTCCCAAGGTGGCTTACCCCTTCAAATTGATGAATTTTAGACTAATTGCTCTTTTGGGTTGTTTGTACAAAATTCTTGCCAAAGTTTTATGCAAAGTTTAGTTCCTTCTATGCAATCGGCTTTTTTACAAGGCCGTAACTTGATGGAAGGGATGATGGTGGTAAATAAAGTTTTAGATTTGGCGAAAAGGGCGGGAAAGAGGTGTATGGTGCTCAATGTCGACTTTAAAAAGGTTTTTTTTTTTTTTAAAGAACTTTAAAAAGGGTGGTAATTTGGTAGATTGAGGTTTTCTAGAGTGCATGCTTTCTAGATTGGGGTTCGATGAAAAATGAATAGGCTAGACGAGAGCTTGTGTTTTCGATGGTAATATGTCTAAAATAATGTATTTTTTCATATTGTTTTTAGATCGATTGGGTTGAGAGAATCACCAAAACCACAAATGTTTCAAAGTTCAAATAATACTTTTAAAAATATTCATAAATTATCCACTAATGAGATTCTAGATATTAATCATCGTAAAACATACGATAATGAAAACTACATACAAATAATATTGATATGGTAACAAACAAAAAACGAAGAAGGATATATACACTCCATTAACCATATCTGATCTCATTGTCAACCATGGTAATAAGAGTCCACGCAGAACAGTCAACTCTGTATACATATACTGCTTCTGTTTCTGATTTCTCTGTGTCACATGTCCATAATTATATTACATGATGATTTCGATGAGACGACTCCATGTTCATCTGATTTACGAGAGCTGTAATTGATTCCGAGTCATATTCCAACTCATATGCTTACATTATGATTATTAATTAGACGTGAAAGAATGAAGAAAAAAGGACTAAACAATGATCAAACCCGATAAAATGATGCAGATATTATTTGAAGTTTTTTCTCTTTACATTTTTTGTTTATTTGTTTTATAATCATGGTTGTTTAACAGTCGTTTGTAACCAACATCAAAACTAGACTACTTATCTTGCGATATTATTTTGGTCAAGATTTTTCTTGTGATTTAATTAGCAACAGAATAATAGTATTTTTTTATCCTTAAAAAAATAATATTATCTTTTCATTACTTTTTTTAGATAAGTTGGATTTCGAAAAAGTGTAAGAATTAGACATACCTCAAAGTTCACACGACGCTTTAAAATATTTATAGATTATCCACCAACAAATTTTTTAGATTGACGACGGAATTGAACCTACCCAAGTATAAACTAACTTCCTATCAATCATATTAACTTACATTGATGTATCTAGAATAATATTAATATTGCTTCATTGGTCTTTTGATTGTCATGATATATAGAATAAACATCGATGAGATATAACAAAATTTGATAAAAATAGAGCAAGATAAAAAACATGATAAAAATATTTCAGATGCAAACATGTGATTTATCAAATTCTTACTCTCTCGCCTCTTTCTTATTATTTCTTAATGTTTCCAATGTTTTCCTAAATGAAAAATAAAACGATGTAAATAGGTTAATGCACCCCAAATTAAACTAATCATTAGCTTTAGTACAAGAACTTAAAATATCACAAAGTATCAACTAATTTTCTTTGTACGTTCACCTTGGTATATATTACATTGAAGAAAAAAAAGGTATAGACATAGTCAAAAAATGAGGACGGTGAAGTCAGAGACAGATATGATCATTAGATCAAACGTCTCACTCTCTGCCTCTATCATTTTCTTTGTTTGACCCAAGCCAACAACGTCACCTTAACCCGACACATATTTATGTTGACTAGTAATTCTTGTTATTCATGCTAGAACGTGGCTAACTATTATTGGCATGGAAAAACTATTATTGATGTGGAAAAATATCGAATGGTATAAAGTCTGTCCTACAAGATGGGACCACCACAGTATCTGCGTCAATGTCATAAACGTCACGCAGTAAATCGATCAACGATCATACACGCCAAGTAACATCTACCATCACTAGTCAAACACCATTTCCTATCTCATGCCTTCTTGTTTGGCATGCAAAAGTGATGAAAACGATGTAGTCACTAGTAAGGAAAATATATAGATAGTGATATGATATGATATCTATTCAACACTTTGAGAGAAAAATAAAGAATATTGATAGGTTAGTTATATGATATGATAGGAAAGATGAGCTCAGAGACTTTGATAAGTTTTTCACGTTGGTAGGATGAAAATAGGTCAGGTTAGATCTTAAAAAAAATTACAAGTTTGAGTCTTGTCTATAGTCTATCATAGACTATTTTTGTTGGTCTGACCTGACCTATTTAAAAGTCTGGCCTCCTTCGAGACCTACTTTACATTAAGGTCATCAAATAGTTCAATTGATCTACTAAATAGGCTAAAAAAACGTTAAAGCATACTTAAAAATCTATTTCACTGCAAACAAATTTTAACAACATTAAAGCCTACTTAAAAGCCTATTACAACAAAGCCTATTATAAGAATGATAAGTAGAGAAAAATATGCTTCTCTTTTTAATGTATGCAATTATTTTAATATAAAAAATATATTTTTTAATAGATAGGTATTAATACGCCAACCTATCAGGCTTAACGTGCTTTTCTAGAAGCCTAAGCCTAACCTATTTAACTAAAATGACTTTTTAAAAAGTTTAAGCCTTGGCCTCTCTACTAAACAGACCAGGTCGGACTGTATGCCTCTGTAGGTCGGCCTGACCTATTCGCAACCTTTATGGTGAAGTTGAATATATTTTTTTTTTATGTTATCGATACGAAATTTCCTATAATGTGTTTAATTGAGACTAATCTTAATAGAAAAATAGATGGAACACACGATATAGATTTTTCTCTCCCGAACAAATTTTGTTAGAATATTTTTTATTTGTCGCTGGATAATAAAGTTGTATAGTTTTTTTTTTTGAGAGGAAAGTCATAGTTATCATATATATATATATATATATATATATATATATATATATATATTGAGTAGTGATATTTTGACGACCATTTTGATACAACTTTTGAGACAACTTTGTTGTTCTCTCTTCTCATTGGTCAAAAACAATAGAGAGAGAAAAATGAAGAGATAGAATAAAAACATAATGTGAATATAAGAGAGAAAGTTATACAAAAGTTGTACCAAAATGATTGTACAAATATCATTTCTCATATATATTCACCACACTAAATACTCTTTGTTTTATTTCCACTATTCCTTTTCTCTCCTCTCAGTTCTTCCATGTGACATTCATATCCACCTTTGCAGCAATGAAATTTTTTTCTAGAATTTCCTTTTCTTAATAATGATAGCTCATCAAAATAGATTCGTGTTAATAATTTTCTCAAATTGCTTTTCGGTGTTGAACAATATTATCACTAATTGGTTTATTGTAGTTAATTAGGTAGATAAGTTAATTCATTTTGCTCCCCGACAGCCATGGGAGTGGATTTGAGAGTTCAACCAAATTTTCTTCTTTTGGTTTTGGTGTTGGCCTTTGTTTTTGTTGTGTTTATGTACCGACTTAATACAATTTTGCATTAATTACACTTTTGATCATCGCATTTTGATCAGCTCACGAAAATGGTCATGCCTCTTTTAAATCGAACAAAACCGTCCTAAACTATCATGTATTTTGCAGTTTTAGTCCTACCTCCTATTTTCAACTCCAAAAATGCAGAGAAATGACAGTTTTAAGCAGTTTTAGACTACCTTCTATACTCAACCATGAAATAAACAAAGAATAAAGCATGTGGGTACAAGGAATCTATTCTATTCAGCACACTAACAAAAAAAAAACTAATTTGAAACATATCTTAGAAATTAGGGTTTTTTGCTTAGTGTGTTGAATAAAGTGGATTCCTTGTACTCACATGCTTTATTCCTTGTTTATTTCATGGTTGAGCATAAGGGGTAGGTCTAAAACTGTCATTTCTCTGCGTTTCTGGCGTTGAAAATAGGAGGTAGGACTAAAACTGCAAAAAACATATAGTTTAAGGACGATTTTGTTCGATTTGAAAGAGGCAGGACCATTTTCGTGAGCTGGTCAAAATGCGAGGACCAAAAGTGTAATTAAGCCTACAATTTTAGTTATCTATCTTGCGTCGCGTTTTTTTTTGTCAAGACTTGCGTCATGATTTTAACCCTCTTATTTAACGATATATGCCACCTTATATTTTGTAACACTTTGTTTATGCCTAAAAATAATTAACATGTTAGCCAAAATTGTTAAACATGCAAATTTAAAGTTAAACGAGTTTTTCTCAACCGATTGAAGATTAAGATAGTATAAATGTAGTCGGATGCAAGTTGGTCGATTCTTTCTCACGTTTATTAAGGTTCACAAAGGTCTCGAGGATGTTAGCGTCGGTTAATAGTCAGTAGGACTTAACTATTTAACATTTTACTCGTGTTCAATATTTGTAGCACAATTGATTGAAGTAGCTATGAGCACATAAGCACGCCTTGAGGAGGCAACAAATTACATCTGGATAAAAAAAAACGAGAAATGGTACGAAAGAGGGAAGATCAAGCAAAATATGGCGTGCCATGTACCTCCAACAATGGGAGAATTCACGCACTACCTACATAATTAGCCGAACAAGGCTAAGTTATGTAAATTACAATGTTTTGGCCAATTAGACTAGTGTTTTCCTTTAAATATTAGACTCATTTTCTAAACACAAACAAATTATCTTATACATTGTTATCTCTGTGCCGTTCTTTCCTTATCTTTCATTTATGTGTTTCTTAGTTAAACAACTCAAAAAACACGAAAATACAATACTTAACATTCTTTGGAGTTAAGGAATCCATAACTGAGTGGACATAATTCATTCTTCAGGTAATCATTTGAAGAAAGGAATCATATTTGAGAGTTATTAACTGATATCTCGATTAAATTTCACGTTCAAAAACTACTTATTAAACACATCATTTTATCTCTATATCTATTTCTTCAAAGGCTTAATTGCATGTTTGATCCCTCATGTTCATTTTAGTTTTCAAGTTGGTCCCTTATGTTTTAAAAGTTGCAAGTTGGTCCCTTACGTTTTAAAAGTTTCAAGTTGATCCAAAATGTTACTCACATTGGAATAAATTAGTTTATTCCGCGACATGATATTGAGTTTAATAAAACAAAAAAAAATTAAAAAAATGTTTTAAAACTGATTTTCTAAATAAGTTAAGTTTAGTCACCCATATTGTCAACCTGAATCTTTAAACGTTAATTGACTGAATGGATTAACTTATTCCAACGTGAGTAACATTTTGGACCAACTTTAAATTTTTAAAACATAAGGGACCAACTTAAAACTTTTAAAACATAAGGGACCAACTTAAAACTTTTAAAACATAAGGGATTAACTTAAAAACTAAAATAAACATAAGGGATCAAACATTCAATTAAGCCTTCTTCAAAACACATGCGCAACCTATCACAATTACCACATCACTCTATGTCCATCTATTTCTTTCTTAAGATGTATACACTAGTGTAAAGTGTCCATCAAACATTTTCTATTTTAAATATATAATATAAATTCATCAAACAATGTACATTAAACACTTTTTTCAAGTGAGATGTTTACGTCACAAATTTAGCCGATAAACATGACACTATTTAGGTGAACTCTTAAGCATCTTCAATGCCGAAGCTACAATGTAATTCTTAATTCTCTTAATCATTTTCTATTGATCGGAGGAGTTCCATTTAACCCATACCTTGTCATGCATTACCGGCTGAGAACTAGAGAAGCAGGATAGGAAGGTTGAGGTCATGTTGTGTGCTTCCATGGTAAGGTGATGATGAGGGATATTGCAAAAATAGAGAAACAGTAAGAATTACGATTACAACATGACCACCAAATTCATGCGACAAAAGAGTCAAAGTTGATCAAAGACAAGCCACTCTTGATCCATCTCATCAGATTCATGTCGAAAAAGTGTTCCAACATTTGAGAAACCAAGGGCATGCTAGATTTCTAGAGCTCTAACAATGTCTAATACACTGAACAAAAGACTTATTATGAGCATTGCATCGAGTTCAAAGGCCATCTGAGCCAAGTTTTGATGGTGCAGTAATGACTAGGGATGAAATGATTACAAGCCGATCAATTGAGGAACATGATTTTTTTCTCGGATATAGAGGCACCGTATCAAAGAACATGTAGCAAGAGAAGCATGCATGCTTGTATGCTTTAAAAGTCGGGTGAAATCAGTCTCGGTAATGTAGATACTATTGGTATTTTCAGACCAAATGAACTTATTTTGCAAAAATAAAATAAAATTCACATGTGTTTTTTTTAAAAGTAATCACTGGCGTTTGTTTCATGGAATCAAAATATATTTCCAGGATTAACTTTCCTAGGATTAACATTAGAAACTTTGTTCCTAAGAAAGTTTGAAAAAAGTGTTTGGTTGTTGATTTGGAACCCCATGAATTCATTTTTAAGAAAATGATGTAATTATTAAAATACCCTTACTATGTAAAATAGACTAGACTAGACATGTGCTCATTTTTCTAAATTATTGTTGGTCATCGTAGCAACTATATAAACTAGTTTGTTAGACAATTTTAGTTAATCATACATTAATTTATCCATGTCCCCTTTTATTAACGCTATCAAAATAACACGAGTGTTTTATTGTTCTAACACCTTCGGTTAATAAATAAATAAATGCACCACCTACATTCAATCAATAAAAGCAAGTGATAAAAATTGATTAAGCTTATGAAGAAGAAAAAGTGTTAACCGCATAAATGGAAAACGTGGCACATAAATTGTGGGTAGAGACGTGCATGTAGTGGGTCTGCATTGCCGTTATTTAAAGGGTATAAATGAAAAGAAAAATGAAATAACTTGTGTCAACCGCCAGGAATACATCATTCCCATCCATTTACGCCGGGAATAAAAAGAGAGTAACATAGTTGAGAGAAAATTACTGTGAATGTTTTATTCGTTAGAACATTTTTGCGTGCATGTATACCAAACATGGGAATAAATGATTCCCATCTTAGATTTCTGGGAATCTAATTTATAGAGGTGAAACAAATCCACTGGCTACAAATTCTTAACAAAATGAGAATATAAAATAATTTAAAAACTACTTCAAACAAAAAGTTGTTTTGATAATTACTCCTAAAAATTAATTTCTATAATCAATTAATTTTAAAGAAGTGATATTTAAAAATGCGATATGATCTGATTCACATGATATTGTTAGGTTGAACACCTTCACTTAAATTAAAACCCAAGACATTGTAGTTGTGCATAAGTTTTAGATAATATTTGTCATTCAGTCTAAAAAACACAAAACAATTTTTACTTTGTTTTAAATATATATATATATATATATATATATCTTATT
>Ga0315914_1009066_pt1 | contig 12956 bp, 5 predicted proteins | sample MpolenodulesMG_FD_203920 | JGI IMG/M metagenome (GOLD analysis project Ga0315914, IMG submission 203920) | Medicago polymorpha root nodule microbial communities from Los Angeles, California, United States - elongated nodules | ecosystem: Host-associated > Plants > Roots > Nodule | place: USA...
GGAAAAAATTATATATAAAATTTTGTTTTGTTAATGTCAAATGTCTCCAATTAATTTATTTAGTTGACTAAAAATTAGACCGCAATTATTTTGTTAAGAAAACACCAAAATTTCCTTATATAAAAACTCTATTTTTTTACATAAGCTTATGATGTAAATTAATAGTGGTTATTTACAAAAAAAACTGAAGAATTCCAAATACTTATGAGTTTAAAGTATAATATATGAAATTATTTACAAAACTAACGTGGATTCATTTACAAAATTAATATACGCAATTATAATATCCACAATTATTTACAAAATTAATAGGATTAAAATATTTGACAATAATATATATGAGTTTCCTTATGGAGTATCTTTTTCCTTCATTGTGCGTACTCACAATCCCTTTTTCCTTGGCATGGGTGAAAACAATTATGATGGAATATCTTAGTCTTAATTTCAGAAATCTCATTAATTTGTTAATGGATTACAACATGAATCCACATTAAATTTATTAAGAAAATACCGGTATTAATTTATACGGTAACTCCTGCCTCCATGTGTTCTGATACTGTTGCCATTGAATGCGTTACTACAAAAGAAACTATACCAGTTCATTTATTGAGAAAATACCGAATTTCCCTTATATGTTAAGTCTATTTTCTATATAAACCTATTGGTGTGCCATTGTCCGATGCACTGTTCTGACTTTATAGTTTTATAGTTTTTTTTTCTTTCAGTTGTCAAATATGGATAGCTTCTATGATACCTTATCCACCGTCTCCATCCATGACTACTCCCGAATCCTTATGGTTAGGGTTGTCCGACTTTGGTATGACGCTGATGTAGTTAGAGACAACGACTCTCAGTCGATAGAATGGTTTTAATGGACTCTTACGTAAGATTTTTAAAACTACAAAATGCATGTCCATTAAAAATCTTGTAGTTTGGACATCTTGTAGTTTTAAAAATCTTACATAAGAGTCCATTAAAACTATTTCTATTGACTGGGAGTGGCTATATCTAATCTCATCAGCGTCATACCACCGGACAACACTAACCACAAGGATTAGGAAGTTGTCATGGATGGAGACGGTGGATATGGTATCATAGAAGCTAGCCATATTTGATAACTGAAATTAAAGAAAAAAGCTATAAAACTATAAAGCTAGAACAGTGCATCGGACAATGGCACACCAATAGGTTGATATAGAGAATACACTTAACATATAAGGGAAATCCGGTATTCTCTCAATAAATTAAATATATATAGATTAGTTTTTAGTTTATTAAAAAAAGCACTTTTCGGATTTCTATACGAGTGGAAGGACTGGTATAGTTTCTTTTATAGTAATGCATTCAATGTCAGTATTACCAAAACTATTAAATAACAGTATCAGGGAACACATTGAGGCAGGAAAATAGAGTTACCGTATAAACTAATACCGGTATTTTCTTAATAAATTTAATGTGGATTCATGTTGTAATCCCATTAACAAATTAATGAGATTTCTAAAATTAAGACTAAGATATTACATCATAATTTTTTTCACCCGTGTCAAGGAAAAAGGGATTGTGAGTACACACAATGAAGGAAAAAGATACTCCATAAGGAATCTCATATATATTATTGCCAAATACTTTAATCCTATTAATTTTGTAAATAATTGCGGATATTATATCGCGTATATTAATTTTGTAAATGAATTCACGCTAATTTTGCAAATAATTTCATATATTATACTTTAAAATCATAAGTATTTGAAATTCTTCGGTTTTTTTTTTGTTGTAAATAACGACTATTAATTTACAACATGAGCTTATGTTAAAAAATAGAGTTATTATATAAGGAAAATTTAGTGTTTTCTTAACAAAATAATTGCAGCCAAATTTTTAGTCTACTAAATAAATTAATTAGAGATACCTGACATTTAACAAAACAAAATTTTATATATAATTTTTCCTAGTGCCAAGAAACAACGGTTCTATTTGAAACTAACTAACACACCTATCCAATTTAATTCCGGTTTTTTTATCGAGAAACTTAACGTGGAATCATTTTTAGTCTCGTGAGCTTAGCTCAGTTGCTATGGAAAAAAATAATAATGAGATCTCTGAATACCACGACACTGATACATATGCAAACCTTTAATAGCTTCGTCAAATTAATGTTCAACACCGACACAACACTCACACATAATTATATTAATTTTCTCAAATTATTAAGTGTGCACGTGTCACTTTTTGTGTCTCTGTTCATAATCCATAGCTTATCTTGACTATAAAGTATCGCTCTAGTGTATCTTATTTGGACTTTTATCTTTGTCATTTGATGGTAGGCATTTTTCATTTTATTCCTAGTATTGAAGTGTGTTCATTTCTTCTTTTGCTGAAAGACTTTTGATTTAATGAACTTCGCATTAAATTGCATAATTTTTGTGGCTTGAACCCTCCAATTTCCGAAGAAATGGCCCCTTGTAATCTAGAGTTCGGCAAGAGATAAGTAAAGTCTGACCCAAAATTGTTCGAGTAAAGATTTGACCTCGGGTTATCCCGAACAATTCATCTTTAATTTAAACTCATTAAGCATTTGAGTTCAATCACTTGATTGGTTAAATCTAAATGGCTAATAAATAGTGTGATGCATGTATTAAATTCTAAAGCATTATCAAGAATTTCTTCCTAAATGGCTACTTTGTTAATACTGTGTTTTCCTTGACATTTTTTTGTGTCACAGTGAGACATACAGGATCTTCCCTTTTGCTCACCAGGTTTGTTTCATGATATTCATTATCACTTCTCACCCAAACTTTCTATTACTGTATTAATTAATTAACTACATCTTATAGTTCCAAAATTTATTGGCTACAGAAAATGTTGAAGAAAAGAAAGAAGATCTTGGTGCAGTTTTGAATGGTGATAGATTAGTTGTTGCTCCTTACAAACTTGATTTCTTGATTGATAAAAAACCTGAGAGCATTTGCCAAAAGATGCTGACAAGAAAAGAGGTTGCTCAACTCAGACATGCTGTTTTGAAGGACTATTTTTGTCAAATGTACTATAATGACTTGCCACTTTGGGGTTTCCTTGGATGATTTGAAACTGATGAAAAAGATGTTGACACAAATGAGGCCACAGTTTATCTTTTAGGAATGTTCATTTTGAGATTCTGTACAATAACGATCATATTATCGATGTTTTCGTTATAAAAGATCTGAACGCTGTCGTGGACTTGACAAAAGATAGAGAGGTAAATGTAGATTTCACATAACTGTTGTGATAACAAATATTGCTACTAATAATGCTCCAATATATATTGTTGTCACAAAGCAAAGAAAAGAGCCAAGAATCCTCCGGCTACGGCCAAAGAAATTAAAAGGGAGACAATGATGGCATAACATTGATAGTTGCAACGAGAAGGGCAAACTAACACATAAATTAGGCAACAAGTGGTCACTAGTTAGGTGTTAGTCCTTGCAGCCTCTTATCAAATTATAAGGTAAAATTTCAGCACAAGGTATAGTGAGCTTGTGCATTGTTACAGAAATAATATCAAAATCACTCAGATCTCTTTATCGAACAAATTAAGCTTTTAGGACAATTGTTCAAGACTTGACATTGCAGCCTCTATGACCATGTGTTCTAAACTGCCCCTATTATTCTAATAACAAAATGAATATCAAAACATAATTGGTGGACTTGAAATAGGTTGATTTACCCCGAGTAACTGTCTCTTCTTTTTGCTTATCAGTTTCTTCCATTACTTGGAGTTCGGATTTTTGAGTTTCCATAAATCCAACATCGGTAAGTGATGGATTGCACCGTGAATGGTCCGCACCATTCTTCCTCTTGAGATTTGATAGAAGAAAAGTTCATGTTAGGATTTCAAAGCATTACCTGACCTTCTGGTTGTTCTTCAATGCTACTTTAGACCTATTTGCAAGTTATGTACAAATTAGCCCAATCTGTGTATCAAGGTTTTTGATTGAAGTTTCATTGTTATATTGTGCTTCTATATGATTCCTATAGAGTGTTTCGATATGATTTTGTGTTGTTTGCATGTATTAAGCTAGCATCTCTTCTAGACTTTTCTTGGGTGGCTGTGGGTTGGTTGTTTAAGGAGGATTAAGAGAGTTGTTTCCTCTCCACGAGAAGTTTTGATGTTGTGCCCAGACAGAGTTATAAGTGTTTGAATAAGGGTTTCTTTGTTGCATAGTGAAAGTTCCCATTTATTTTACTTGCTCCTCGGTTAATCCAAATTAGTTGGAAGACATGCACCACTTTCATAAGCTTGCTCACAAAAGTCGCAACTTAATCCATCTATTGATAGCTTGGCTGCCTGCCTCCTGAACTTCCAACTTCTTAGTTATAGCTTCTAACTTATTGCTAAGAAGTCTGTGGCCTGCAAGTAAAGCATCTTGAGTATCAAGATGTAGAATTCCCTTGTTTTTAACAACATTCCTATCATCACTCTGAGATTTGTACTCGTTCAAGGACATGTTGTGAATGAGTTCTCGAATGTTAGGAGCTATTTTGTTATTCATAGCACCCCATGCGGAAGCATCTAAAAGCATTCTAGTTTGGGTCTTAAGACCGTTAGTAAAGATAAATGTTACCTCCATTTCCAATAATTTGTGCTCTGGGCACTCCTTAAGTAGCAGCTTATACCTTTCTGATGCATCATAGAGGTTTTCTCCGTCTTATTGAAAAATGGAAATCTCCCGTCTTTTTGCCATGTACTTGGTAGTTGGGAAAAAACGGTTGAGAAAAGCCCTCTTGAACTGGTCCCAAGTGGCAATGCTACTAGTTGGCAGTCCATTCAACCAATATTTGGCACGTCTCTTTAGAGAGTAAACAAACAACCTAAGTCGTTTGTCTGACTTAGAGACCCTGTCGGGATTTAATGGTGCTGCAAGCTTCTCAAAAATCAGTCAGATGAATATCACAGTCTTCATCGTCCTTACCTTAGTATTGGTTCAATTTCAGAGTTGTCAGAACTGAGTTTTTGATGTCAAAGAAGACATGGTTTGCCAGTTGAAACCCCTGAGCTACCTCATCAAGGTTGACTAGTCTTCCATAGTCTCCTAGTGTGATGCGTTCCATTACTTACGCCTCTTCGTCGGACGAGAAATCACCTAAACCTGGTATTGAAACATTTGCCGCTTCTCTTGCTTCCCCTATTCGTTTTCGGAGTGCTCTTTCAGTTTTGTCTATGTTAGAGTCAAACAACAAAGTGCCTGTACCTGCACCACGCATATAATAACTCGCAAGGATTTTTTTAACAAGAGTTTGCAGTAGAAAATTAGACTAAATGACCCAAAAAAGAAATAATATATATTCGACTTTGATGAAAAGATATGGATCAAAAATTAAATTTAAAAACAAAATTTAATTCTAATCTAGATTCTAACCCAAAATAAAACAGAAAAATACTTTTGTTATTTTTAAATAAGATATGAAAAGAATATATATAACTAACCTAAAAATATGAAACAAAAATAAACTATCATAGAAACAAGGAATATAAAAACTAATCTAATCTAATCTGGATATAAAAAGAAAACAAATCTAACCTAAGAAATAGAAAAAGAAAACTGACCTAAAAATTAGGAAAGTAAAAACTACCCTAATCTAAAAAGATATACTACCAAAGATAAAACAAAGCAAACTACCTATTAAAAAAATTATACTCCTAATAAAAACAAAAGATAAATACTTAAAATTAAAAACAATTAAAGAAAAACTTAACTAGACTTACCTAGACCTAATCTTGATTTAGCATAAGTTTCACCGATTACCTTACCTTAGTAAGTATCGTTCTCCACAGGGATTGTTGTTGAACTTAGCAATTAGTAAACCTTATTTCAAAGAGTGAAATTAAAAGAGTATTGAATATAGTTGCACGGTTTAATTTTGCATGCCAAATGCAAGATTAAGATTATGATTTAGATTATTAACGGCGATTAGGGAATCCTTGAATCCCCCTTCATCTTTGTTGGAATTAACTGAGAAAACAATAAGTTATATTGTGTCTACTCATGATTTATTGAAACTAAGATTAAAACTCCATTAAAACATCGTACAACAATGTATGTTCCAAGTTAACCTAGTTATACTACGGCGTTTCCCAAAGAAGATAGTAGAAAACATTAGATTTCAATCTTGAATTTCATTAACATAATTATGAATTAAGTAATTAGAACATACATGCACAGATAAAAAAATTTGGGATGTCAATCCTACTTTTCATCTACAAATCAATTTTCAAGATTACGATATGAAGATCTCTTTTTAAAAAGCATCAAGAACAAACAAGAACTAATTTAAAATCAAACACAAGAAAAACACAATCGAATAAAAACTTTATTAATTGAATCCAACACTTAAGAAGGGGTTCATCTTTGAACCCTAATCAAGAGTTTTAGTTGATTATGGCAACATACATCATATCAAAACAATAGGAAAACATACACTAGAGAGAACAAGAGGAAGATGGATATCATGCCTTGAAACTCTGTTGTTTGACCCTTGTCTTGAACCACTAGCTTTCTGAATGAAAAATGTACTTGCAAAAGTACAATAATCATAGTTAGGGTTTGTATTGTCTTGGTCATGCCTTGAGAAGGCTCTCAAGGGTTGTATTTATAGCCCTCTATGGGCCTGATTTGTAAGTAATAGGGGTATTTATGTATTTAGGCCGAGCTCTAGAGGCTTCTAGAAGCTAGCTTAAGGGCGAACTCTGATGTTTGACCTTTGCCTTGAACCAATAGGTTTCTGAATGAAAAATAATGAGTTCAAGTGTCTCTATTTATACATATGATTACTTAGGGTTTAAGAGAATAAAATTGGGCTTTTTCCACCATTTTTGCTTGAAAAACAAGATGCAAGCGATTTTCACTCGCAACCATGCGCAGGAGGTGCATGAGGCAACCTCTCATCTGCGATTTCTTGTGTTTTCGTCATGTTTTTTTTATCGTTCTTCAGTCTGGAAACTCGTAGGAACTTGAAATGAATCTTCTTCACTTTGTATTGTCTTCAAGAACTTTCTAAGAACCATTATACTTCAATCTTCATATCCTTGATCTTTCACGTGATGTCTTGATTTGTCGATTTACTTGATTTCTCACTACTAAACACTCAAAACACCTATGAAGTTGTATGATTTAGGATAAAAGTGAAATACAATGACTCGAGTGAAAACATACAATTTGTTTCTCAATCCATAGACAACTCCTCTAACTCTGATCTTATTTATCTTCAAATGCAAAGAAAAGTAATAAAAACATAGCCGAAAATATCATATGATGCTCTGTCATCAGGAGTATACATGAATCTAAAATACACTATTTCTATAGGTGTGACTTTTCCTTCTCTGTTTAGTATTAAGTATGAAGTTGTGTTATTTGAACAACCATTAGTATGACAACTTATGTGACAATCATAAATTTAAAAAGAATAATAGGTATTGACACGAAAATCAAAGCAATTGAAAGAAAGTAAAAATATAATATGAGTATGAAAGAGAAAGTTCTCGCAAAAGTCACAAAATGATCGTACAAATTTCAACCGAAGGGGTAAAAAGAAATAATCTACATTAATTTGACATTAGTTGTTTGCACCATCCGGATAGTTAGAAATGAGACTATATTCTGAAGTATGTACCATTTGTGTTCTTAGGTCTAAAACCATACCTTGCAAATGGTTCATTGCTTATTTTATGAATGATACCTTGGAAATGGTTTGTTAATCTTATATTAGATTGTCTTCTACGGTCGTCTTACCAGTCTAGTAGGTTCTGGGAGTCCGTTTATAACAGCATGCGTACAAACTAATTTTTTTTTTTAGGAAGCATACAAACTAAATTTTAAGAGGTATATAATATAATATTCTTCATCACTACCAAAAAAAAAATATAATATTCTTCATGTCTAAAATATAACATTGGTTGCGTTCCAATTGCATTATTCAACTTTCGTAGTTTCAATTGTCAAAAAATAAAACTTTCGTAGTTTCAGTTAGTCAAAAAATGAAATATATAGTGTAGTCAAAATGTTATCGACGTGTTCCGTTTTCACATTGGTGGATCAGGTCAATTGACGGAAGTCATAACTTTGCATTCACATGAGATTAACATATTTATTTATTTTGGGTATAATAGCATATGTTACTTTTTTTAGGAAACAATTATTATAGCAAACCGTTGCTATATGAACCAGGTATTTGAATATAAACAACCTCATTTATATGGAAATAGATTTCCTGCTGCATGCTGTTGTAAAGCATATCAGCTGTCTGATCAAAATTGTATGGCTAAGATTATTTTATTAAAAAGACACCGTCTTTAATCTTAACCGTTCAAGATTTAAAACTGCGTGCAATTATTATAGCACCAAATCCAGTTCTCATTTATATAGCTTCTGACAATCTTCAATCTCAACATTATAGTTTATATAAAAAGAATAAAAAATGATAGTTTTACAATAATGAATGATATCACAAAATTCGGTCAAATACCTCCTATTAGGGGTTTGTTTGGCAAGATCAATAAATTATCTAATAGTTTATAAGTACATATGACTAAAAATGTTTTGTTTGATAAACATCATTATTTTCACGAACTTATAACTTATTTTACAAACTTATTTTTCAGACGTTATTTCAAATAACATCTGAACTTATAGTTGATCATTGTTTTCCTCCATTTTTACTGTTATTATTTTAGTTAAACTCCATTTTTATCTTTTATAAATATAAAATAATACATAAAGTTATGTAAACATCCATTGTTTTTTAGCAAATAAATATTTTTTTAAATAAGGACATAAATATCTTCTTTTTTTGACAAAAATTGACAAAAGAAAATCTATTATTGATAATACATATGATAATGCATTCCGTTTTTATTTTTTAGTATTTACCTTCTTTTTTATTTATTTATGAAAATATATCTTCTGTTGTTAATAATGACACCAACAATATAACAAACATAATATAAATTCTTATCTTTTTAGTGACACCAACAATATATCATTCTTATAGACAAACTTACTTAATGGTGTAATTGAAAGTGAAAAAATCATCCCAAAACCATATATTCTCGTATAGAGTATAGATAAACACTTAATTTTACCTAGCTCACTCCCACTATTCTAATTTTACCTTCCACACTTCCAAAATAGTTTTTTTTCAAATCGTATATTATTAAATAAACTTGTATAGATACTTGTGCCAAGCACGAGCTAGAATTTCGTCATACTTAGAAGAGAGAATACTGTGATGTATCAATTGTCGGTTACAATCCAACATTGGATGCAAGGATGGTCTTCAAGAAGGCGGAAGACATTCTGATGGTTGAAGAGGTTGGGTGGAAGCTTGTGGAGCTACTCTGTGTAGTTGGAAGTAAGGGAAGATGAAACATGGAGAGAGCAACAAAGTGATTAATGGTTAAATTGACATCATCACTAATTTAGAGTCAATGTGTTGACTCAAAATTTGATGGATGAAGAATATTGTAGCTAAAAATATAAATGATTTGTTTCAAATATATTTTGTGCTTCCAGAAGATTGTTGCTGAAAATATATTTATGGACAATAAATATATTTTTGTAGCGTATGAAGTAATATTTGATGCAAACATATTTTGTGCTGAAGGAGGGAAAAAAAGGGAAACATATCTTCAGCGTGATATCCTATCCAAATTTATGAGTTATATTTCTCTATAAATATAAACCTTATACCATATGAAAGATGAGAGTGTAGAGAGCCATAAAACAAGGGTTTAGAACCCAATACTAAAATTAGGGTTTGTAGAGTTTGCTCTTGGCAACAAACACTAGGGTTGAGATTGATTCACCTTGGAGAAACAATATTAGGATTGAGTCTCTTGGTCACAGGAAGAGATTGAGATTTTGAGTAGAATTAGGCTGTTTGAAGACTAATTCTTGTAACCTCTTTTGATATCTCTTTGTAAAGTTATTCATCATTATAGCGGAACGGATGACTGCTCTCTCCCCCAAACTAAGTTAGTATTGAACTGAACTGGGTAAACAAATTTTCGTGTGTTCTCTCTCTCTCTCTCTCTCTCTCTCTCTCTCTCTATTTCTCTCGTTGTTTTCTATCTTTTTGCTTGTGTTTATAAATGTCACCCACGTTGTTTTGGTTGCTTGATTAATTTGCTACACATCATTTTATTGGTGTGATTTTTAACGAATTCACAACATTTACAAATCTCCAATTATTGAGTCAAGATATTTTATGATGTGACTTGAAGCATATACTAATGCTGACTATGCAAGGTCAATTGTGGATAGGAGATCAACTACAAGATATTGCACATTTATGGGTAGTAATTTTGTAACTTGGAAGAGTAAAACACAAAATGTGGCATCTAGATCTAGTGCTGAAGCTGGGTTGAGGGTAAAGGCACATGCGATATGCAAACTATTATGTATGAAAAGCATCCTAGAACAATAGAGAATAAAAGATGATGATGAACCAATGAGACTTTATTTTGATAATAAATATGAGCATATATAGCTCACAATCCGGTGCAGCATGATAAAACCAAACATATTGAAGTTGTCAGTCACCTTCGTCAAAAGAAAAATTAGATAAAAGTTTAATTTGCATTCCATATATCTCTTCTCAAGGCAACCATGCTGATTATCTAACTAAAGTGTTGGACAACAATACCTTTAAAAGAATTGTTTTCAAGTTGGGATGCTAAAAATTCATTCACTAGCTTGATGAAGTTTCACTATTATTAGAATATCATATATAAACATATTAGTGGTTATACATACATATATCTTTGAAATATAATATTTAGTTTTCACAATATATATATATATATATATATATATATATATATATATTTTGCCATTAAAAAATAAATTTTAAGAGAGAGTAGTGTGTGAAAAAGTGTTCCAAACTAGAATTGTATCTCTAATTTTCTCGCCACCCTCCAACATGCTTAAAAAATTGTAGATTAGATATTTTTTTTGAAACATTGAAAAATATTAGTTAAATTTGTTATTAAACAATTTTAATATTAAATGAAGTAGACCTAATCCAAATGCATGCAAGTAGTGTGGTTGCTTAATATAAACAAAAACAAATTGAGGAAACCAGAAGTTGACGTGGATAAGACAAAGACCAAAATGTTTTGACCGCATGAAAAAGGTTAAAGTTATAAACTTTATAAATACCTACTTTATAGACAATCTTGTTTCAAGGTATACCTACAATACACAGAAATAGAACACTCATCTTGACTGAAGAAAAGCATACAAAATGGTTTCATTTCTTGATTTTTTTCTTTCACCTACTCTTGCCACCAAAGTAAGGCGATTGGTTTCAAGGACTGATAAACCTAACACTAAGCCTCAGCCATCCAAGTCTCGTAAGTTTTAAACCATTCAATTCTTCCACTTTCATAGAATTTATATTTCAATTATATACATGCTTTCATATGTGGTTTAAACTTCCAGTTTCAATTATATACATATTGCTTTAAACTTTCATATATGCATGCATATATTAGTTTAAATTTTCTTATGTGGTGGTCGAACCGTTTGTGTTATGGATATAAGCTAATTCATTATTGTTTCCGTTGATTTTTGTACGTAAACTTGTAAATTTTTAAGGTCCTTGTTGGCACACCTTGTGCTTGTAAGGACTCTCTGATAGTATTAATATATTCTATTTTTACTTGTTAAAAAAAATTATATACATGCTTTAGAACGAAGTTTACACATATAGTTAAGTCTTTTGCTTATAACATCTATTGAACATGGGTTAAAATTTAGTTAAGTATAAATGTGTTCTTGGTTCGTAAGCTTATTTAAGTTCTCTATTGAGAAGAAATTAAGTAAAGTTTTGGTCAAAATATTTTTTTCAGCCTTGGATCAAATTAGGGTATTTTGAATTGATTCAATATTAACAAAAAATCACTGGCAGTTTTATTTTTCTTTTTATTTTTAAATAATACAAAATGGGAAAATAAATTATATATATCAGGTGCAAAAAAGTAAACACTAGAGTAGGTAATTTGATCCAATTCAGTTCAATTAGATTCATGTTTTTATTTCATATATACGTTAAAATACTTAATACCAGTCTCTGTTTTTTTTATTTGTCGGAAAAAATTTGATGCCAGTCTCTGTCCTTGAAACAATATTTTTTTTTGGTAATATGTCATTGATGCATATGCTTCTATTTTATAATAAATTTATAATAATAATTTTTAAAAGGACTCTCTCAAAAAAAAAAAATTTAAAAGGACAAAACTTTGGTACAATTTCTTAGGTGCTTTTCGTATGGTTCTTAACTAAAAATATAATTTTTTTTGGAGATAACAACCTTTGAGTGAATTATAGATTTAAGGAAATCATGGTGAATTTAGTTAAGAACTATATGAAAAGCACCTAAAGAATTGTACCTAAATTTTGTCCTTTTTAAAATATCAACATAACCATAATCATATTTTAATTGAGAAATACAAAAAATATAAGGAACATGCGTTGAACATGTAAATATATTTTGAATAATCACGAATTGAAATATTTGTTTGTATCGGTTCCTTTGCAGCATTAACAATTGCAGATAGAGACATTCCAAGGGGACATAATTATTAGGAATATATGCAGCATAGAGAATGTCACAAAATTCAGGATGTGATAATGGCCACTCCCTCCCTAGGTTGATAATAAGTTACTGTATCTTAGGATGTGATATATATATGTTTCGTGATTGTTTCATTGTTGTACTTTTTGTAATAGCTGTTTGAAATTAGTTTTTGTTTGTATGTATATAAATAATTGTTATAGCAACTAATTATCCATTATGTCATGATGCTAGTTTGTTTCTTTAGCCCGCAATTACAATCTTATTTAAGCATTTTAATTTCCATAACCAAAGGCTAATTCTAATTCAAACAATAACAAAAGAATATAATTAGACATTTGAGCATA
>Ga0315914_1009068_pt1 | contig 12951 bp, 8 predicted proteins | sample MpolenodulesMG_FD_203920 | JGI IMG/M metagenome (GOLD analysis project Ga0315914, IMG submission 203920) | Medicago polymorpha root nodule microbial communities from Los Angeles, California, United States - elongated nodules | ecosystem: Host-associated > Plants > Roots > Nodule | place: USA...
CAGTAATCACAACTCATGATCAGTCCATAGTCTTCAAAGGAAAAAGAAGAAACAATGTTTATAAGGTAAATTTTTCAGAACTGACTGATCAGAAGGTATTTTGTCTTCTATCAATGAGTGATAAGAGCCATGATCAGTCCATAGTCTCCATCTCTTGCTAGTCTCTGCCCTCCTCTCCTCAGCTTTGACCCTTCTTTCTTATTTGTCCATGTCATTTTCTTTCATTGCTGTGTCTTTTCATAACTTATCATAAATTATCAGCCAGCAAAATGAAAACTTTTGCTTAAAGCAATTAAATTACCTGTCTAACTTCCAATTCAACCAACAAATGACAACTAGCTATAAGACATTAATTCAAAAGTTGTAAAGCTAGTAGTGTCTGCATGGAAAATTGTCAGCATCACAGTAAATCTAGTACACAGTAAAAATGCTTTCCCAATTTAAAGGTACCTAAGAAAAAGTATGAACGATTAATAATACAGTTATTTGAAGAATAAAGATAATCTCAAGGAACATAAGACAAAAGGGGTTTTTTAATCTACAACATGTTTGATTTAGCGAAGTGAATATGAAGGACCGGCGAAAGAGTAACGAGATGAAACTGGAATAGTTGTAGTCTCCAACTCTGCTCCATGGTAACGCTGCATACGGTTATATTCGGACAAAGCATTAGCAGCAGAATGGGTTGAATAAAGCCTACCATCTGCAATAGTCTCTCCCCTTTGTAAGTTATCAGTTCTTCCCCCAACCAAATAAGACCTTGAAGGTATTTCCTCTCTACTCACAGATGGCAAATATGGATCCCGTGGAGAAGCTCCATAGCGATAGCGATGATAGGGATCGTCCGCACGATCAGAAGCAGCATCCCGATAATAGGTCTGACGCTCATCCTCGTTGAAACGAAGGGGATCAGCACCACGTGAAGGGGCATCGTTCCTGTAAATAGGGGCCTCCAAGTGTTGATGCCGCTCTCTTTCATAATCCCTTTCATCTGTCCTATAAATAGGGTGGTCCAAGTGATGGTGGCGTTCTCTTTCATAACCCCTTTCGTCTTTCCTGTAAATAGAGTGGTCCAAGTTATGGTGGCGCTCTCTTTCATACTCCCTCTCGTAAGGATCAGGCATGGGATTTGCTTGAGAAACACCTAGGAGACCATATGCACGATAACTCTTTTCGGTAAGAAATAAATCTCGAGGAGCTTCCTCTCGCCGTTCACTCCGACGGTCCCTTTCATGAGACAGCACATTAGGTATTTCCCTATTCAAATGGGACCGGGATCCCCTACCACCATCACGAGTCTCCCTGTCTCGAGTTATTGCTTTTGGAGCGGAGCGGACAGGCTTCATAGCTGAATGAATATCCACTGGTCGGAAAAGTGCCGTGAGCCTCCTAACCTGAGGGAATAAATGATTATCACCTGACATAGAATAAAATATATTACTGATACCTAGCTTACAAGAGGTGCCATAAGGTTCTCACTTGTCTAACAGTAAGTTCAGTTTTGAACTTGTTCTTGTCATTATAGTTTTCTTTGATGGCATTCTTGAAAGTGCTCTCAGGCAGTGGGATACAATCATAAGCAACACTGAACCGTACCTGAAAGTCACACCATCGCCGGGTAAGTCATAATAAATAAAAACAACATCTGGGAAAATTAAATAGCAAAATATATAAGGGGAAGCAACCTGAGCGGGAAAGTTACCACCGAAAGCACGGGGCTCGAGTTTCATACCACCAGAAGACGATGCTTTGTAAATCCCATACAACAGCTTCAGATCAAAGTCATAAAGAAAAAGCTTAGTCCCAGGCTTTATGCCTAAAACGACCTCTTTCTTACCAGCTGGAAGAGCCATGACACGATAGCGAAAACAGTCAGGTTTTGTCTTTGCATTGCACATGAAGATGAAACCACCAACTTTTTCTCTATTTTTCTCACTGGAATCACTGTGTTTTGTTTTCTTTCTTCTACTCCTCTCACCCTTGTCTAACTCTCGATGATTCTCTTCATTCTTCAGCTTTTGTTCAGTCTTATCAGGCTTTTGTTCAGTCTTATCAGGCTTTTGTTCAGTTCTATCCGGCTTTTGTTCAGTCTTATCCAAATTTACCATTCTGTTTCTTCTACCCCGTCGTCTCCTTGCATTACGACTAGTGCTCCCTTGAATTTCCTTTTCTTTATCATTTTCATCCTTCTTGCTCTTTCTGATAGGACTTTTGCCGCTAGTGCTCTCTTTTTGAATTTTCTTCTCTTTACTATTTTCAGCCTTCCCACTCTGTCCAATAGGACTTTTGCTATTAGTGCTCCCATTTTGAATTTCCTTCCCTTTAGTATTTTCAGCATTCTCACTCTTCTCTTTAGACAGTTCATCAATGTTTCCGACTACGTTTTTTTTCTTAGTCTTCAGCTTGCCAGCCTTAGATTTCTTAACAATTTTAGACTTCGCCTTCAGTTGTTTTGGAGTTTTCTTGTCACTCGACTCTGGTTTACTAGACCCTTCAGGAGCATTTGTATCCTTGTTGCTATCATCTTTCTTTGGTGTTTGAGGATTAGAAGACTCTTGTGGAGGATTCTCATCACCATTGTTGCCGTCTTCTTGCTCCATAGTACACAGGCAGAAGAACACAAAAACTTTCAAGTTACTGCATCCAATTAAGAAGAAAAAAAGGAAATATTTAAATTTGAGTGAGAATGAGCTGACAATGATAAAGAAAAATGGGAGGATAATAGAAAATGACAAAAAACTGGACCATAAAATTGTTGTTAAATAAAGGTTCAAGCATGGTATTTATAACTCCTGCTACTGTTAATACCAATGGGGTTGAAGAAAAGTAAAAGAACAAAATTACGGCTGCTAGCAGTTTATGAACAACACTTTATCATATTGAAACTTTAGTTACTAAGACTGAGAGCACCTAAGATAACTTCAAACAAGTGATGCATACCAAAACAATATATGGAATAGAGCAGTAATAGAATAATGGAATGAGGGAGATGTGCATGATTTCTGTAAAAGTATGAGAAACTTGCAGAAGAGTAAAGAGCTACAGCCCTTTACCCATAGTTTTAAATTGCAGCTGCAATATAAATGATTTTGAGATCTGTGCAATGGCAACCACAACATAAAAACCATGCCTCTACCCGTAACTAACAATTTGATTCTCTGGAAGATAACCCTTCCTAACACACCATTCCACTAATAAGTAATAACCAAACCCACAATTCGGTAACCAATTTCTATTCTCTCTTTCTGCCTCTTCCTAGTTTAGACTTTTCATATTTTAGGGTCATGTGAAGTAGTCTAGCCCAACACTTCTTTTGGATCTTTTAACTTATCTTGGACCCTGTCACTCAGACATTCAAGCAACTCTACCAATATTTCTAAAAATCACAAGACTCAAAAGCTCAACCAAATGCCTGAAACAGTTTACGGAAGAAAACTTCAAAACTGAATATGTAAGAAAAGGTAAGAAAGGGGTTGTGCACCCTCAATGAACAATTAGAAAGTTGGGCTGGCTATCAAAGTGGTTCTCGTAACACTCAAAGGACATTTAAGGGAAACTTTTCACAAGTTCACACTATATTATATAGATTTGATTGTGTTATTCATAAGTAGCATTCTAAGTAATTGCATTAGAATGTTACATATAGTAGCATACATGATGAGATTAATTTCGATGTGCTACTGTCAATCAATCACAAACCATCATATGTATAACTTTAAGGCAGATAGAATAAAAGTCAAATATTTGTAATGATACAACTGTTGTGATGATTGACAGTGTAATAAACCCTTACATTGTCGGTGCATATTAATTAAATCTATACATGACGGGTAGTTGTTTATGAAATTCAGATGCATGGAGAACCATGTAAAGAATAGTCAAATATAAATAATAGTAAGAACAACAACAACAACAATAAATACTGCTGACTAAGATGACTGGCATTAGCACTGCATGTATATGGGATAATGAAAGATGTAAAATCATGAATCATCACATATCTAAGAGGAATGAAAAATGGGAAAGAAGTCAAAAATGGAATTAATAGCAAAAATAAAAACAGAATAGATCAGATGAAAATTACAAGAGTATGAACTGTGAAGTCGTGTGAAGGAAAGAGAAAGAAAATAACACAAGAAAAAAAAATAGTATACACCTGCGAGTTAACGAGCATAAACAGAAAATGAGAGCTCTGATCTGTGAGACCAAATGTAGAAGTGGAATCAGCTAGCAGTGGGTCAGTGATTGGAAAACATTGATTTTGCTTCAAAAAGACACCAAAGAGCAGTGTGTCATGGAGCAAGAAAGCAAAGATAAAAAATAGAGATAACTTTTTTGTCTGAATGATCGAGGAAGAAGAGTTTCAAACCCTACAATACTTTTGAAACAAATAACAGGACATATATCCGATACCATAAAAGAAATAGTTCAAACACTCAGAAAGTAATGAAAAATGTGAGTTTTAGCCCCAGTTCAGCATAGCAGCCATGATGGCTGAAATCTTGTGCAATAAAGCCATACCGCAAACATGTCACGTGAATAAGCAATCACGTGTAGCGGCCACCTTGCACAATGCAATGTGATCGCGCTGTAGCATCACAAAACTGTGTAAAGTGGTAGTATAGGTAAATCTGGTCCTTAATTGCTAAAACCACTTACCATTAGCGTTAGGATAAAACAGAGCGAACACGCACAACATTTCTCATCTGTAGCAGCAAACTTGAAATCTATCGTTTATTTTAGTGAATTATCTAAAGAGTGTGCGATTATGTTACAATTTAACCAACACAAATCATCACTTTCATTACAAGTATAAAGGTTATCAGAATCAGATCGTGCATCAAATCAAAACGGGATAGCAGCATCATAAAACATATGATCGCAACCAAGATCAAAGGATTCTACTCAATTAATTTTGTAAGATCGAAAAGCGATAGCAAGATCGTAAAACATGAAATAGCAATCAAGATCGAAAGATACTACCAAAACAAAAATAATAACTAAATGGATATTATATATAAACTACTCAATGTTTCAAATCTTAAACAATCATAAAACAATCAAGTCTCAAATCTTAAACAAAAGACTCAGAGTCTCAAATCTTAAACATAAAACAACTTGTCACAAAGCGTAAACATAAACAACTCAGCCAGGATTGTTAGAATCGTATGGAATCGCACGATTTCACGTCGATTTCATGTTTTCATGCGATCTCGCAGGGATTTTAACCACACAGGATTCTATTCACGATCCAGATCAGTAGGGCAAAATTGTGGATTTTCACGATTCTGATCAGGATATTGACAACAAGTTTTAATCCCTTCTACAGTGCACACACACACACACAAACATTTCAATAGAATCTGAATTCCCCAACACCATGAAAACTCAATTTCGCATAAAGTTGAAACAATGAAGGAGAAACAACAAGACACTTTATCAATTACCAAAAACTGAAACAGACCATAAAAATAAACAAATCCTTCAAGGGGAAAAAAATTAAAAACATTATCCTCTATAGCACTGACACGTCTGATGGAAGGTGTGTCCGACACGTGGACACCTATACATGCAATTACGTTCAATTAATTTTTTCAAATTTTTACAAGTGTCGACGTGTCCGTGTAGGTGCTTCATATACATTAGCACAAAACAATGTTCTTTTTTTTTTTTTAAATGCAAAACACTGGTTTCGAACTCGGTTCCCTTGGTTAAGCCGAATCAACACAACCACTAGGCCAACTGAATAAATGTTCAATGCAATATTCTGAAGTAGCTAACACCCTTTCCAACATCAATAAAAAAAAACCTAAAAGGTAATCAACTAACAAAATCACAAACCTAATATTTATCCTCATCACAAAATTCAAAACAATAGCAATAACAATAATTTAAGGATCATTCTATTTGGTAACATAAATTCAAGTAAATCAATAAAAACACAAAAACAAGATTCCATTGAAAAATCAAAAATTATAATCAATGATACCCAGATGAAAAAATCAAAAATTTAACGGCTATGATCAAATGGGTCATCAATAAATGGCTCAAATTCATTCAGATTTTCAAGTTCCTTAATAAAAAAACGACACATTTAAAACAAAGAAAAAGAGAAAGAAAAAGGAGAATGATCGAAAGTGAAAGAGATGGTACCTTAGAGGAAACAGTAAAACCCAAAGACTCGCTCAGAGAGAGAGATGAAAACGATAATGAGATGCGCTTTGGAGTTGAACTCGAACCCTTTTTCGTATCTAATATGTGACACGACTTTATGCACTGTACTTTTTCTTAATCTTAATCTTACTAGGTACATGTTTATTTTTTTTGTTATTATGTGCGGTAAATTTTATTGCTTTTTTACTATAAGAGGAAAAATTTGATTTTTTTTTTTTAGGGAAAACAGTTTATAGTTTTTCATTAGAAATCAATGTGCACTAGGTAAGAAAGTCGTCTCTCATGCAAAAGTGTGAGCGACTTCATGTTTGAATAAACTTAAACTTCGAGTTTAAACAAAAAAAAAGAGTTACAACATTTCTTGCATTCGTTGATAATTGCTCCAAACTCGAAGATGGCATTGCTATCTCAATTATAATAATCTATAATATTCTTTGCATCCAATTCAAAGTCCATATTTGTAAGTCGTAGATCGGACACCCAATGAATAGCATGTGAAAGCCCCAAAGCTTCACCAATATCCGGCGAGCACACAGGATTCGACCACATCGTCTAAGCCTTAATAAAGTTCCCGATTTATCCTGAATACACAATCCAAAGGCAACACAATTTAATACATTTGAAAACGACACATCTACATTACACTCCAGCCTACCAAGCCCCGAGTTTTGTTGTCGTGGTTGTTCTAGCAGCATGGTAACCTCTCTAACAGTTGACATATGTTCAGAGGTGTGCGTACCGACTCCAGTCCCAACCACTCCGCTCTGTTGCTTGGTGTTTTTCGTTGTTCTCCAGCCATTCAGCAGCTGCCTCGCACGCTTGAGGATAGCTTGACTTGTTTCGATAGCATTTTGCCATACATGCATGTTGCAGCTTTCCATAAGCTCCACATGATTGTTACAAACTGCAAAATTTGTACTTGTGACATATCTTGTAATAATGCAAAGATAATTTCAGTCATTGTGGTGTTATTTTGCGTTGTTAAACTCACTTTACTCAATAAATATTATCATGCCAAACATTTCTTGCTCTTGGGCAGTCAAACAGCACATGGATCACATCCTCATAGCATTCATCTCACATAGCACACATAGACAAGCAATTTACCTTTCTATCCAGAGACCTTGCTCGCATCGGTAAGCACCCCCGACACACTATCCAAATCAATTTCTTCACTTCGGGTGTAGCTTACGTCTCCAAACACTAGACCAATTTCTGGGGCGGTGTAGATGACAATTGTCTTCTATATCTTCCATACACATACGATACGCACTTCTTACTGAGTAGTAGCCATTTTTCTTTACTCTCCGGATTAATTTATCTTCCTCCACATGACGAATGGAAGGGGTTTTTAGAATCTCCTAAATTGTGTCGTGGTCAAAATAGTAATTAATAAAATGGTAATTCCAACTATAAGTATTATGATTTTGCTTTATATATATAAAAAAAAAAGGCTTAATACATCATTTTGTCCCTTAATTTATTATTTGTTTTCACTTTGGTCCCTTAACTATTAAGTGTTTCAAGTTGGTCCCATAATTCTTATGTCGTTTACCATTTTGGTCATCTACATTAGTTTTTAATCTTAAATGTCTAAGGTGAACCAACTTTATAGGTGGTCCACTATAGACCTTATTAAATCTTTTGTTTTAAACCGTTTGATTTTTTTTTTAAATGGAGACTGTTGGATCATAGAGGGATCTATTGTAACTTATAATGAACCACAAAAAACTAATTTTTTTTTCCCTCCATCTTCTTCCATATTGTTCTTCTTCATCCCCAAATAAAACTTGCATTCATCTATTCATTCAACCATCTCAACATTTCACAACATCTTCTTTCAATTTAGAACAATAACAACACCTATTTATCTTCCCCTTCTTTCAATTCTTCCTTCCCCATTCGCCCCCCTTCTGTTTCGTTTTTCTAGGATTTGATGGGTTAAACATTTTTCTAGGTTTGAGCTTGATTCAAAATAAGCAAATATGCAGATCAGTTATTGGGACAGAACTGGAAAAAACTAAAATGATTATTTATGTGAAACGGAAGCCACCGGCGCCAGAAACGTTGTTTCATCATCAGCGTCTCTGTCGTCGTCATCGTTGTTGTTTTCGGTGAGGCAATCGTTGCCGGCGTGTAGCACGACAACTCTTAATTGTTGTGAGGTGTCATATGCGACTGAGTTTTATTTGTTGTATTGAATTCTCCTAAGTTGAGATATGAAAGTGTTGATTTTATTTATTTATTGAAGGGATGATTTGGTTATTGTATGAATATTGATGAATTTGGTATGAATATGAAGAAGCATCGGAAAGTTAGAAGATGAAGAAAAAAAAATAGTTGTTGGCGGTTCACTATTAAATATAATAGACTTGCGAGAGACCAAAAGAAGCAAGACAAAAGACATATGGGACCAAATTGAGACACTTTATAGTTAGGGTATCAAAATGAAAACAAAAAATAAGTTAAGGGACAAAATGATGTATTATGCCTATAAAAAAAATTATTTCGTCGTCCCATTGAATATAGATTAGTTGGCAGAGATATTGTTGAATGGAGTGGCTAGAATTCGAACGGGTTACACTTCAATGACATAATATCACATGATATTTATCAATCTAATTGTGACACGTGGCAATGTAATTTTTTTAAACCTAGACAGAGAGAGAGAGAATACTTTTTTTTAAGAAAGAGATAAAAAAAAAATTGAATTGGTCTCTGTGTCACAATTGAATTGGTCAAAGTTATATGAGGTGCAACCCTGGTCCGAACAGTGTATTTCTAACCTTTTCACCTTATGGGTTGAATTTCTAGTCACTGAGCTACTAGTAAAAAAAAATTGAATATGTCAATCCACGAGTCTTCTGAAAAATGTCGAAAGTGTTATATTGAATGTGAACGTCATGATTTAAGTTTGGATTTGAGATCTTTCACATGTGAGTTTTCAAATGGTTATTATCACTTTGTTTATCTAAACATTGATTATTTTGTATTTTGTAATTTTGATGTTGTTGTTGTTGTTGTTGTTATTGCTAGCGCTCAGACGGGCACAAAGTGCCTGTCTGATTTTTTTATTGTGATAATGGACATAAATTATGAAAATTAGTTTTTATGGAATTTTGATTAAAATTATTTTGATTTTGATTAAAATTATAGGTATAGATATTTTACACTTTTATATTATAACAAATTATACTTATCTTTTTCAATGAGACCAATAATATAGAAAGTATAATATAAATTCTTATATTTTTAAATGACATCAATAATGTAGCATTATTACATGAAAATTTATTCAAGGATATAATTGAAAGTTAAAAAGCTAGCACAAAACCCATGTATTCTCTTTATATATTGTATAGGTTATTATTTTGAGTTTTTTATTTTTTAAAAAGATTATTATTATGAGTTGTTAGGGTACTCTTCCCCTTCCAACCTAATATGCTTGGTAAGCAAGAGTCAGATATTGAACCCTAACAATTTGCTTCAGCGGCTCAAGTTTTTTGTCACTTAAATCAATTAATATTGTGGGTCTTTTCCAATAATTATTATTACATTATTAAATAGAAAGAAAAAACAAGGGCGTAAATGATTTTTATTATTATTATACTAGCATTCGGTGTGTCTGCTCTTTTTATTGCGTTAATGCGTATAAATTATGGATGTATTTTTTATTAAATTTTGATTAAAATTATAGGTATAAATAATAGATAATTTAACACTTTTGTATTGTAACAAATTATACTTATATTTTTCATTGATATCAAAAATATAACAAATAATATAAATTCTTATATTTTTTAATAACACCAACAAAATGACATTCTTATGGTCAAATTTGTTTAAGAGTATAATTGAAAGTGAAAAAGTCACCCCAAAACTATGTATTTTCTTTATATATATTATAGATATAGAATGAATAAATATATTGTCTCCATGGCTAATTAGTTGAGTTGGTAGCGACATTGTAAAATATATGCAAGGGTCGGATTCAAACCTGAGGCACCCCACTTATTCGCCTTAAAACATTTTTTTTTTGAAGAAATCAAAATGGGATATATTAACAAAGGCGATGAACTCCCATCAGTACAAGACGTACCTTCGAGAACACCCCTACCAAAAAAGAGTCATACAAGATATATACAAGACTATGGTCAGTCGAGGCACAAACACCACATAGGGTCCGACCACCAACTCTGAGTGCCATACACAAACGTAGTGTTATAATAGGCGTTTCTACGTTGTTAAAGATCCTGTTATTACGTTCTCCCCATATCAGCCACACACACAGGAGCCAAAGCAGTTGGAGAAACGAGCGGCGGGACTTTGATGAACCTGTATAATGTATAAATTGGGAGAAATGATCAATTAAGTTGAGGGGGATCCACACCAGACACACCAATCCACGACCTGATATGCTGCCATAACGACCCGAAAACATCACAATGAATGAACAAATGGGACGCTGACTCCGCTTGACTGCAGCCTGACACACACGTATCTCCCTCGACCAGTATAATGTCGCGTCGATGAAGGTTGCTCTTTGTCGGCAACCTGTCTTGCAGCAGACACCAAGCCACGATGGATACCTTCAAGGGAACCTGCTTATGCCACACTAGATCTCTGGTTGTGTCAATTGTAGAAGAAGCCAAATCTGTCAGAATCTGGTAAGCACCTTGCACCGTGTAGCCATCATGAATGTCTGGATCCCACTGCCACCTGTCAATAATATTAACCTGCACAGAAACACCATCAAGTAATAGTCTGCATGCCTCCAACATCTCTTCTTCCCATGTCCACAACCTTCTCCTCCACCTCCACGCCTCGCCCCTCTCCTCCCAACCTAAGTCAAACATATCAGCCACCGAAATTAACTTATTTGTCGCTAAATCAAATAAACGACCAAACCTCCTATGTAAGGGAACATCTCCTATCCAATTATCAAACCAAAAAAATGTGTTTTTGCCATCTCCTAATACTCTCGACACCCTCGCACCAAACCAACCCCCCTTATCTCCCACTTCCCCATCCCTAATCTTCGCTATCTCCCTCCACCAAGAAGAACCACTCCGACCCCCAATCAGTAGGTTATTTGAAAAAAAAACAAAAAAGAATGAACAAATATTTTGGCCTTAAACAAAGGATGGAGCATATGATATTTTTTTTTATCTATTTTATGAACAGAATAAATTAAGGATTTTTTATTATCTCATTCTAACCAATATATTTATTGTGTACCGGGCCTAGGTTAAATCCTCATGATTTAGAGTCAATTTTTCTAGCTAAAACTCAATAAAAACATTGATTTATAGTTGGAGACTGCATGCACTATGAGCAATCGTTGGTTCTGATCTCTAAGCATATGTGATTGTTGTCAAACAAATTTATAAAGATCATCCACACGATCTTTGGTGTGGACTCACGTAGAACCACGATCTTTAGCACAAAATAATGTTATGAAGTAGCTAGCAGCTTATCTTATATCCTCTCTAACATCAATATAAGAAGACAAAAAAAAACCTAAAAGAGAACCAACAAACAAAACCACAAACCCAATATTTATCTTCATCGCAAAATTCAAAACAATAATTATAACTATAACCGCAAAATTCAAAACAATAATTATAACTATAACAATATAATCTAAGGAGTATTCAGTTTGGCAACATAAATCAAGTGAGAAAAAAAAAAAGATTCCATTGAAAAATCAAAATTGAAAACATGTGATACCCAGATAAAAATCAAAAAATTAAAAGGTATGACAAATGGTTCCCCTAAAAATGACTCAAATTTATTAGATTCTCCCTAAAAAAACTCAAACTTATTTAAATTCTCATGCTCTTAAACAACCGATGCATCTAAAACAAAACACGCACTAAAAAAATAGCAGTAATCAAAAGGGAAAGATATAGTACCTTGGAGGAAAGTAACACCCATAGAGAGAGAGAAAGAGAGATTAATCATTTTTGCTTGGGTGACGACTATGTGCATAGAAAATTTTCTTATTTTTGCTTAGTACATTTTTGCTTTTTAATTTGACCTCGTGTTGTAAATATTTTATGTGAAGTAAGTATCGTTTACGTGCAATTGTAGAGATTAATCATTTGTGTTGTTGTCTTATGTAAATATTTTTTCTATTATTATTATTATTATTCAAACTAAACATATTTTTAGTCACTATAAAAGTACGTATCTTCCAAATTTTGACCAATTTTAAAGCATGTTTGTTACAACTTATTTTGTAAAAAAGTCATATTTAAAAAAATACTTTTGAAGTTGTTATTCCTGTGCTACAAATTTTATTTAAAAATGAGAACCTAAAATTTTGAAAGTTGTTATCCCTTTGTTATAATTTTTTAAATGAATTTTAAAGTGTTTCATCTTTTTGTTATAACTTTTTTAAAAGGGGATTTTTTTTTTTAATAAAATTTCAAATAAAAAAATTGGTTCAAATAGTTTATCTTAAAAATTTGTTTAAGTATTTGAATTTTTTTCCACAACATTTTTTGAATAATAAAATTTTGAAAAATTATTAAATGAGAGTTTGTTTTTTATAGCTTCTCATGAAAATGTTTTTTTAGAGATAACTTACTGAAAAGAAAAAAAAAAAGTGATTTTTAATATGGTAAATAACTAACAAGGGATATCTATATTTTTTTGGAAAAGGAGCTAACAAAAAGAAAAGAAAAATAAAAAGTTAACAACTAGTCTCGGTAATGCATCTCTCGCCGGGCATCAGCCTGCAGCAGCGGAAGCAAACCCTCCGGTGGCTCCAAA
>Ga0315914_1009069_pt1 | contig 12951 bp, 6 predicted proteins | sample MpolenodulesMG_FD_203920 | JGI IMG/M metagenome (GOLD analysis project Ga0315914, IMG submission 203920) | Medicago polymorpha root nodule microbial communities from Los Angeles, California, United States - elongated nodules | ecosystem: Host-associated > Plants > Roots > Nodule | place: USA...
TAGGAAAACTATTAGAGAAACCATTAGAAAGGATTTAGAGGTCAATGAGTTGGATCCAAATTTGGTTTATGATAGAACACTATGGCGTCATTTGATCCATGTAGCCGACCCCACTTAGTGGGATAAGACTTGGTTGTTGTTGTTAATGTGTACAATAAAGATAAAAGGAATTTCGCTAAGGCATTATTAATTAAATAGTTTTTTTTCTTCGATATATTTATAATTTATAATATATTGCAATCTGAGTTTAGTATTGTACTCAATAGCTATTGTAGGAGATATAACACCATCTGATGGTGTGCCTAAGGCTGAAAAGAGCCGAATGGAGCAGGAAGCTTTAAACAAAATGTGTCAAGTTCTTGGTGGAGGGATGAGAGGTATTGCAAAACATATTTTTCTTTAAGTTCTTCAGAGCTTTGAAATTTGGCATCAACTTTATTTGAGATGACATTCTTTTTTGGTATTTGAAGCTGATGAGATCCAAGAACTGTGGTTGGAGTATGAAAACAATTCTTCTTTAGAGGCCAATGTTGTTAAAGATTTTGACAAGGTATGCATATGCTACCTAGTGCCTAAATCAGAAGGATCTGTTGTGTCTTTCTTGCTCCTTCAAAGTAAATTTCTCTGTTTACTACCTTGGACTCAAAGTGAATTGCACATTTGCGCCCTCTTGTAGCATTAGTTATCATCTTTTTTATGAAACCAACAAAAATCTATTATCGTAGATGTATCTGAAATTTGGAACATTAAAAACTTGGTTTGATTTTGAGGATAATATGAAGGTCAAGTTTTCAGCACTATCACCTCTAAAAGGTGTCCTGTCCTCAAGGCAGTAATTAGGATAATGGCCCAATGCTACTTTCCTCTTTCAAATTGACTTTGTTGGCTAGCCTAAACTTCCCTAGAATCAATCATCTAGTCATTGTTTTCCCATGTTTTTTTTTTTAATTTTTTTTTTTTTTTTTATATATGTAGCCAATAGGGATTCATGTTTAATTGGGACAGAAACTGCCTTCAACCGTGAAACATCGTAGCTCTGTCCAGTAATAAAAGCTTGTCAATGCTTTGCCCAAACACAGTCTTCATGTTGAGGGAAACATCCCTTCCACGCGTATCATCATTTCGTTTCAGTATAACTTGCAGTGACAGTGATCAGATCAGAATACATTTTTATGCTTTTGTAATAACTTATATAGACAAAAATTCATGAAGATAAAATGTAATAATTTCTCCTTTATTATGTTTTTTTCCTCGAAACATGCATCTTAAGAACTGTAATATGGAGGTTGGCGACCTTCTGGTTGCTTTCTAATTGCATTGTTTTGATCAGGTTGAAATGATTCTACAAGCACTGGAATATGAAATGGGTAAGTTATAGACAGACAGATACATTTGCATGTAGTCTTTGAATTTATATTATGAAAGAAGCATAAGTTTAGAATCCTGTAACTGTTGAACTCGTCAAACATTTTAACGAGTTAATAATTTTTGCAACGCCGTTCTTTAATACTAAATAACTTGATTATATTGTACCTTGTGGCAGAGCATGGAAAAGTACTAGATGAATTTTTCATTTCAACTGCAGGTAGAATTGAAACTTCTCTTCTACAGATGAAATGCATGAATCCTTATTTGGACCTTAGTCAATCACATAATTTTTTGTTTTGTATTCAGGGAAGTTTCAAACTGAAATAGGTAAAAGTTGGGCAGCCGAAATCATTTCAAGAAGAAAATCTTTATCAGCAAAAAAGTTAAGTTGATAAAATGGCTAAAAGTGGTGCCATATTGCTCATTTTGGTCGGTGAGATTTGGAGAATAACTTATTGCCAACAATTAGACCTGGTTTGGATCCAGAACTTGGTTGTAGAATTTTAAACAATATTTGGGATGACTTCTACGAATGTTGTTGTCCCTGTCTAATAGGATTTTTGCCCCCTTTTTGAATGATGTTTTATCTTCTTCGCCGTTGACGCATTTAAATTTGACTTTTCCGTTTCATATATTTTTTTCAACATTGACTGTAAATTATTGTCAAATACTTAGGCAAATATTGAACTTAATTGCAATTTTTTCTATGCCAGAGTTGAAAGTTGTGCAATTGTTGGATTTTATATATATCTTGGCAGTCAATTTGAATAAGCATCATTTTTATAATCAAATTGTTGGATTATATATATATATATATATAGGGTAAATTGCATTAACCTCGCTTAAGGTTTCACTAAAGAACACTAACACCCCCTCTATAAAAAACACTCACCTCCCTTTATGTTAGCACTGTTAGTTAGAAAATCACAATTCTACACTTTGCTTCCTGAGTTCCTAGCTGATCCAGGGAATCAATTCATTGGCCTGTTAAATTTATGTTCTTTTGTTGCTCATTTTTTAAATGCAACATTGCGGCACTTTGTTTCTACAACCCTTACCGGCGCCGCACCTTAGTGGAATATGAAGCTTGATTTCATTGACAGCTACATTCTGGTTCCCACCAATTCCTTCAATCCGTTTTACATTCCTTGGTTTCTTCCTCATTAGAGGTTGGCGGTGGTGAGTCGGTGACTTCTTTTGTGAAGAGGGAGAGTGATGAAGGAGTATGGTGTGTGTGAGTGAGAGAGAATAGTGTGGTGTGTTGTTTCCTAGCTTTTGCGATTTTTTTCCCCAAATTCTTTGAACGAGAGATTCTATCATTTGACATTGAACTTCCTTCATTTCTTTGGCCACCTTGTTTACAAGTTTTTTTTCATCTTTGTTTATCGTTAATTTTTCGTTTTTATATTTTTGCATCTTCTCACTTTTTTGTTGAGGTGTGTACTAGTTTAAGTATTTAACATTTACAGAAATAGTGGCAATGACTTTAAGAGTGTACTGTGCATCTTTTGTAACTTGAAGATAATGCTGTGCAGCATGATTCTATTGTCATCTGGGTTATATTTCATGATTTTAATTTGAAATAGCTAGCATAATATAGGATATGTTCTGCTACTTTCCAAGCACTGGCAATGGCTTTGAAATCACGTGCTTGTGGTCAAGATACCGACACTAACACTAACCATTTCAAAAGTACAGGATGCATCAATTGTGAATGCACCAACCAGGTTGTGTTTTAACGGAGACAAACACTGTTAAGTTAGAAGGGATGTGTTTGTCACATTGAAAATTAAGTAGGGGAGGTTTGTGTATGGTTGAAAAATAGAGGGGAGGTGAGTGTCATTTCAACATACCTTAAAGAAGGTTAGTGTAGTTTTCCCATATAGATTATCTAGGCAGTCAAGTTGGATCATCTAAATGGTTTTTATTTAGGATGCTTTTTGAGGCCTTAACTATGCTTGTAATCTTTTGCCATTTTAGTTGTGTCTATGAATGATGTTATGTAAGACTTGATGTTTATGAATGATAATATTTTTGGTTATGTTGTGCGTAATTGTTATTTTGTATCAGTAACTAATATTAAGCAACAAATTAACTTTAACATCTAATTTCATTAACTTCAACATCAGAAATTACAATAACTTCAACTCATTCATAAACTCAACACATAATATAAACTCAAGTCTAACACATTACATGACTATATACTATTGATGATCAAACATATTGTCGTGACGACACAAACCAGAGCTAACAACAACAGTCTTCAACATAAACGTGGTAGTTTTTTCTTCATTGGTTAGTTTCCTTGTAATTGTCATTATTTTCCATATATTTCTTGCCACATTCGAAACATTGTTGTCAACCATTCTATGTTTGTATTTAATTGTCAAAACGCCGGCCGAAGTAACGACACCCAACTTCATTGTTATTAGGCTAAATACAACTAGAATAAACACAAACTTAGTCACCAACGCAAAGGTTTATCCTTCATAAAATCAAAATGTAATCACTTACCATCCAGTCTCGAGATCTCCATAATTTTCGACCTCTATATGTTGCACCATATTTTTGTTATTGTGAGAAGAACATATTGCTCTTTACACATCTGGAATCACTTCACCCTCACTCCTACCACTTGAAATGAAAGACCCATATGTATTGTTAAGAGAATTCGAATAATTTGAGCGAAAGGAGGCCATGAGTAACTGCAATTCCAGTTCAAAATCTTTAAATTGGGAAAATTGGGCAACGATGAAGTTAGAGTTTTCAATTTGGGGGAAAATGAGTGAAGGATAATGAAATTGGAGGATGAGTTAGGCCTCCAATTTCATTAAAGGAATGATGGCGACGAAATCATACGTTGGAATGTCAAAAGCGACGTTTTGTCCCAAGTTAATGGACACATTAGTTTTCTTAACAAAGTCACTAAAAGGGTAATGACGCACACTTGTACAAAGATAAATGACCAATTTAAAACTTAAAAAGGACCAAGTACAATTGTAAAACTTAAAGACCTTATGATGCAATTTGACAATTTTCTAAGGGATTAGCTATTTGTGACAACAAATACAATTGAAATAACAAGTTTATGGTGCATAAGGAAGACAAGTCTTGCATCATGTCAAGTTTGTTTTCACCATCGAATCAATAAGTCACATCGCTGAATCAAATGAAATGTGATGCGACTCATTGATCTAAGGATAAAAAACAAATTTATATATGCATTGTGCAAGATTAATTTACTTGGTCACATTAGAGAAAATCTAGAAGCAAATATCATCAATCTTTCTTAAAAATGATACTCTAGTAAAATTAAGGGTTAATACCTCAAATAACCCTTGTAATTTGGAGGATGCAAGAAAATAATTTCTTAAAAAAATACATATTCTACCCTTGTAATTTTGAATTTTTCATATTTGACCATCACCCTGTTAAATAAATATTTGGACGAAGTTTGAAAATAAATATTGCAAAAGGTTAAAATGTCTGAAAAATAATATTGTACAAGAATTAAAATATGAAGAATCTAAAATTAGACAAGAGAAATTTGTGCGCTTTTTGCTAGGCTTTTTATACCTCGTCCAAGTTATTTTTGCTAGGAAAATATGAAGAATCTAAAATTAGATAAGAGAAATCTGTGCATTTTTTGCTAGGATTATTTTTATACCTCGTCCAAATTACAAGGGGTATTTGTAGTATTAACTACATAAAACCAACAATTATATTATTTTGGACTGAATTTTTTATTATTTTAATTATACCTTTTTTTTATTTTTTTTATAATAATGCTATATTGTTGTGTAATTAAAAAGGATAAACCAACAAGAGTTAGCACAATAAATTAAAATCTAAATTTCATAATTTTCTTTGTTCATAATAGATGAATTACCACAATAAAAAAAACGACATACAACATAGTAGTATCTGAAAGTCGCTGGTTAATATAATAATACTACTTGTTTATTTTCGGAAAACATTCCATGTGGACATATCATAAGGTCATGGAATAATAAGGAAGAGAAGAAAAATAAAGATACTATGTTACATGCAAGTGTAATAAAAAATTCAAAGTAAGATCTAAGAATTTAATTAAAGTGTAAAATGTTAAGCGTAAATCTCATGATTCATGAAACAAAGGCGGTAAAGTAAACTAAGAGCGTTGGTAGCCTGTGACAAACATTAATAAAAAAGAGGTGAAAGTGTGAGGTGGAAATTTAATCATCTTTAGGCTCTCTTGGTGTCATTTTCTGTGACCACCAACAAGTCAAATATCAACCCAAGCTCCCCCATATACTATATTATATTACATACACACATAAATCATCACCTTCATAACCCTTTCGATAAAAACACTCATTTCCATCGTCTTCTTCTGATGGTCTACTATAGTGGGGTACATATCCCTGCATGATTCTCTTCTACATAAGTCTTCTAGACCCCATTTGACTTTCTTCACCTTTGTCTGCTTCCAATTTCTCTTACTCCAAACAGGTTTTTTATTATATAACTTTTTATTTAGTTATGTTTACGTATTTTTTATGTACATCACAGAGCTAAGGTCCTAATTTTGCAGTCACATATATAGTTGTGTCATGATATTTGATATTATATAAATCAAGTTCAAATAGTAGTGATTCAAATATCGGAGATCCAAATTTAACCTAGTAAATTACATAACAATTGCGAAGTCATAAAAAATTCTTGATGTCACAGTTTAGATCGCAGTCACAATTTTTTCTTAACAATATGCATATAACTATGGAAAGTTTATTTTCACAGTTTGACTTTGTTGTTGATGATTTTAACATATATGTAACTTTTGTGTTCTTCTATTCAATAGATTTAACAAAACTTCAGGTGGAGGGCCCTCAAGAAACATATTGGTGGGTCATTTTGTCTTGCATGAAGTGAGGTTGTTTTAGGGTTTCTTTCGATTAAAGTCATCTTCTAAATAATGGAGAAAGATAACGACTATTCGGTACTATAAACTTCTTATCTGTCTTCTCTCTTGCCGTGGCTATTTTATGTCTTTGTTTCTACTCAAATATTTTGTATATATCTTTTCATCTCATCGTAGAGACTATAACCTCATATATCACCATGTTGATTTGCTCAAATTTTGAATCTCTGCAGGCACCACCCATGCCTTCAAGTTTCAACACACTTGACTACTCCCTTGATCATCATCAACACCAACAACAACAATACGAACAGCTTTTGAAGTATCGAGTTGGCGAAACATCGGGTGAAAACAACAACGGAATGGTGGATAATTACATGCCTCAAACACAAACTTCTGGAGGATTTTATGGTGCAAATTCTTTTGATAAAATGAGTTTTGCAGATGTGATGCAGTTTGCAGATTTTGGACCTAAATTAGCCTTAAACCGCGAAGAATCAGGTATCGAAGACCCGGTTTATTTTCTCAAGTTTCCTGTCTTAAACAATAAGATAGAAGACCAAAACTTGATGTTGAGTGGTGATGGGTTAGGAGAAAATGACGAGAGGTTCAAATTAACTAGCGTGGAGGATAAATCAAGAGATCAACAAGATCACGAAGAAGCTCGAGTTTCTGATGAGAACAACTCGGTGCAAGAGAAGAATTGTGCAGTAGTGCAAGAGAACAACAAGAAGAGGAAGAGACCAAGAACTGTTAAGACAAGTGAAGAAGTTGAGAGTCAACGTATGACTCACATAGCTGTTGAAAGGAATCGAAGGAAACAAATGAATGAGCATCTTCGTGTCCTTAGATCCCTCATGCCTGGTTCATACGTGCAAAGGGTAATTTTAATTTATTTATTTTCTTCAAGAAAAAATGTATGTTATAGCTCACTATAATATTGCACCAAAGTTTTAAATTATTGTCACCGTAATTGTTCTCTAAAATTTAACAATTTAATGTCTATAAATTGCACCAAAATTAAACAATGGTTAGAGTTAGACACAAACTAGGAAAGAAGTTGTAATAATAAGTTTACCCTATTTTCTATCTTTAAATTTTTTCTTGATTATAAAAAAAAAAAAAGCAACCCAGCACACTAAACTCCCGTATACGCAGGGTCCGGGATTGATTTATTATTATTTTGTTTTTGATTTTACAATATAGGGTGATCAAGCTTCTATAATTGGAGGGGCTATAGAGTTTGTGAGGGAATTGGAACAACTTCTTCAATGTCTAGAATCACAAAAGAGAAGGAGACTACTAGGAGAAGCACAATCAAAACAAGTTGGGGATTCATCTCTTGCATCAACACAACAACAGCCTCCATTTTTTCCAGCTCCTTTACCAAATGACCAGATGAAGCTAGTTGAGATGGAAACTGGACTTCAAGAAGAAACTGCAGAGAGTAAGTCATGTTTGGCTGATGTAGAAGTGAAACTTCTAGGATTTGATGCAATGATTAAAATTCTCTCAAGAAGAAGGCCTGGACAGTTGATCAAGACCATTGCTGCTCTTGAAGATATGCAGCTCATTATCCTTCACACCAACATCACCACTATTGAACAGACAGTTCTTTATTCATTCAATGTCAAGGTATATTCATTAAGTGATTACTTAATTGTTATGTGTTCATATAATATTACTTTTTTATACATGTATGTATCCATTCACATCTTATGAGATAATAAACTTGCATCACAATGTGATATACTTGTGATTTTATTAGATGCATGTTTAAAAACATAAATTAAATTACTTCAGCCACGTACTAACTACTAAGTCTAAAATTTAAGCAAATCAAACATAAACTAAAATTTGAGGATATATCTGCTTTATGATATTGTATTTTTTTGTGATGTGTCCAGGTAGCTAGTGATACAAGGTTCACGGCTGAAGATATAGCAAGCTCGGTTCAGCAGATACTAAGTTTTATTCATGCAAACACTAGCATGTGATCATTATTATATGTAGATAATATATATTTTATATGTTGTGTGGTGTATACCTATAGTACTCTTGTCATTTGGATTTCCATACTAGAAGCCTCTTTCTACAAATGAATTGTGTAATCTATCAAAGGATTTTCCTCTCTTAAATAAAATCTCATTCAATTAATTTTAGGTCTCTTGTAAGAATTTGACCTTGTAATATCAAGAATGAAGTTCAAATCTTATATAAGTTGACCTATTTGCCACTAATTAAGTGTTGGTTTATTCTATTATATTTCAAAATATAACCAATGATTTACGGGTACATCTAACATGACCTCTCATAGTTTTTTTTCTTCTAATAAAAAATAATAAAAAACAAATATAAAATTAAAAATAATAAAGGCTATCTTTAAACTAGATCCATATAATAAAAAACAAATATATACTAGGGTTAAGATTATCACTAATAAGCACATCGTTACACTCCCCTCCCCTCAAAGATGCTTGAATTACACTCTCTTCTCTTCTTAAGTTAAAATATACACTCCCCTCCTCTCTTATTCAAAACATATTAGAAAATATTTCACTCCCCTCCCCTAAGAGAAGCTTGAATTACATTTCTCTCCCCTCTTATGTTAAAATCTACAATTTACTCTCTCTACATTTTTAATTTCTAATAATCTAGCAAAAAAATAAAAATAATCTAACACACTTTGAAAAAAATAGTACTGTGGGTCTATTTTAATATAATAAAAATTTGAATACATATTTTTCGCTATTTTTTATTCACAATTTCATTAACATATAGTTTTAAACCCTATTATAACATATGAAACAACCAAAGATAAAATTAAAATATGTGAAAAATTACTAAAGATAATAAAGTATGGTTATCTAAAAGTTAATTTTATACTATAAATTATAAAATTAATAACAAAATATTTAAATTTAATTATTATTGACATTTAAATTAAAAATAAATGGATTTATTTTTCTCAAATTGTGGTTCAAAATTAGTATATATCATAAAAATATTTATTTATGTTAAAATAGATTAAAGTGTAGTGCATATTTAATTATTAAGGGAGAGGGTTGTAATTGAAGCATCTTATAGTCGAGGGTAGTGTAGATTTTACTTTTCAAGGGAGGGGAGTGTATATTTTAACATAAGAGGGGAGGGGAGTGTAATTCAAGTATCTTTGAAGGGAGGAGAATGTAATTTACTCATAAAAATATGGTGATTCGATGACACAGTGCATGCGATTAGTTGACAAAATAAACTCTTAGCCTTAAGATTAATTTGAAAACCCCTGCTATTTAAATTTAATGATTTCCTTCAAAAAAAAAAAGAAAAAAAATGATGATTAGAAAAAATGCATATTTTTAGCAAATGAATCATAGTTAATTTATTTAAAACTAAAATTGTTTGAAAGTAAGTTAGACATATAAAAAACATACAGCACTAAAAATATTATGTATCACCTTACTAGTATAGATTATTTTCGATCCATCATGCATATGGACCTATTTATTAATATTTTTTTTAACCATCATATACATTGCATTGGCCATGTTTGATATTTATCTTATTTTCATGCACTCGGTCGCTCCATCACTCGTGGGAAATAAGGCCAATGATAGAAAGTATAAGAGACAAAATCTTCAATTTGTTTCCATCAGAGTCAGAACTTAAATTAGTTTACAAGTACATATGACTTTGATGCTCAAAGTCAACGTGTCCCGTACCATCGTTGGTGTGCCCTTTGTGTTTTGACTTGTCAGAAGGGACAATATATCTTGGAGGTATTAGTCTGGCTGGATTTAGATATGTTTCATCCTTTGTAGGGTAGGGTAGTCTCTCTTCATAGTTGAAAGTTCGATCTGCGTCGATGTTTCGTGGCTTATGAATAGTCACCGCATTTATGTAACCATTGAGGTTTGAGAGTTACATATTTTCGATCACAAAATGTTAAAATGTCAACACTCTTTCATATGTTATGTGTACATCCATTAGTGTTTCAACACCAGGTCCGTTCTTTACAATTTATTGGTCTTCGGTTAAGTTTGAGGAAAAAGTCCTCTAATATGATTTATAATTTTAAAAAAAAAATGGTAAATGAGATATGCATTAATCATGACGGTCATTGTAATAGGATATTTTGAAATCTTAAGGTTACATTTATGTAGCTGATAAATGCTTGTGCAGACAAATTAGCCCCCCTAAATTTTTAGAATTTCCAACCGGTCCCAAACATTTTGAAATTATCTCACAACTCGAAAAACACTACTCAAACTCTAATATTTTCCTTTCAAAAAATTTGTCATATTGAATTTTTTTTCTAAAAATTGTCTCAACGACAAATAAATTTCATCTCAACATTGATTGTTCTCCTCTCAAGATCTCATGTTTGACTCTCCCCGGTAACAATTTCGGTGGGTTTAGCATGGCTTCATAAAATAAAAAATAAAAACAAATAAATTCCCTAAATGGATTGTGATGAGTGATGACTCTCAAGGTCCATTTTTGATGTTTTCAATGAGCACAAACCTTATTGGCATAAAACTTTGGCTTAAGTGTACATTTGCCCTCCTAACTTTCTAAATGTTGTGATTTTGACTCACTATAAAAAAAATGAAAAATTTAACCCCCTATCAGTTATCCCCTTTGCATTATTCATCCTTTTTGCCAATTTTGAATTTTTCAACACCTATGTGTCACTTCATTAAACGACCTGGCACGCCACATGTGTAAATAAGAATTTAAAAATAAATAAAAGGGCATGCATGTAAAAACATGAATTAATAAAAATAAAAAAAAGAAAATTGAAAAGGAAATGAAAGAATAGGATGGGCATGTGATGAAGGGAATCAATCCAAATTTTCTGCAAAATAAAAGAAAGTGAAAAAAAGGAAATTGAAAGGAACATCAACAACACAACACATCATCATCTCCATCCTTCAAAACAAAATCATCATCATCTTCATTTCAAAATAAAAATCATCATATGTGCCTCTTCAAAATTAAGAACCTTATGCATTCAAACATTGTTGGGTCTTCAAATTAGAGTAGGGATTGAAGAAAAAGAATAGCTTCAAAAGTTACAATTTGTTATTTCCAATCTTTCTCCTGCATCTACGAAATTAAAAAGCTTCAAATATCATTATCTCTTTCTTTGAAACCCAGAAATCATCTATATCACTATTTTTTTAACAACTAAAAATTATATTAAAGCACCACCTCCACAAGACGTCAAAGGAGGGCGAAAGCCAGAACAACGGAATACAACAAGAACAGGGCAGGAGAAAAGTAAGAAAAGACACAACACACATAAGGCATACAAAAACCATCACCCATGGGGATAAAGCCAGCCACAGAACACCCAAAAACAGCCTAACCAAATACTCACAGATTCACATATGATGTTTTAGACTCACATGAAGGGAAACTTTTTTTTTCTAGATCTGAAGTTAAATGGTCATGAATGAGAAAATACATGCCACTTCTTCTTATTTCTCTGAGAAGCAATGAAGGGTGGTTTCTTAAAAATCATATGTGCCCACTAGTTTTTCAGTTTTAAAAACATTGTTTGAAGATCGAACAATGTTTAGATGCAGATTTAAAATCTAAACGGAGGCTTAAAGGTTTGGATTTAATGGTTTGGGGGTTTATGGGTTTAATATTTATTTTTTTGGATTTTAATGGTTGGAGGGACAAATTTAAGATATTTTTAATTTCTTTTTCTATTTTTCTCTTTAAGTTTTTGGGTTTCAATGATGTAGCTAATGAAGAAGGTGAAGAAGATAATTTCTTTTTCTCTGTTTGGCTATCTTGATTCCTCTTTTCAATTTCCCTTTTTCATTTTCCTTTTATTTTATAACTAATTCTTTTCATTTTTATTTTTTTAAAATAAATAATTACACGTGTGACATGCCACTCAGCGTTGACCGAGTCAAATTTGGGAAAAAAGTACTACTATTGCAAAGGGGGCAAAGCATAGGGGACCACATTTGTCTTTTTTTTTCTTCATAGGGGGTCAAAATCGCAACATTTAGAAAAGTTAGGGGGACTAAAGTACACTTTGTAACAGCCTGATTTTCTCTAGATTTAATTTTAATTGTTTTGTGTGTGATTAATTATGCTTATATGTGATTAAATTGCCTATGTGTGTATTTTAATGGGTTTTCGGTATTAGAAGGGTATTGTCATTTTGTGAGAAAGGGTAAGTTAGTAATTATGGTGAGGATTATTTTTAGCGTTTCGACTGAGAACCATTAGTTAGTAAGTTACTAGCGGGTAGTGGTGATTTATTTTATAACCGGTAAGTGATCGTTATTATTATTTTAACCGTTAGTAGAGAGGAACTTTGGGGGTTGGTTTATAAATGTTGTGAGCCCATTAGGACACTAAGAGGGTTAAGCCCAAAGTGTAGAGGCTATATAAGCATTGGTCGTTAAAGAAAATAGGGATAGATAATCATTTTACAAGTTGAGAAGAGGAAGAAAGAGAAGGGGGGCAAGAGGAAGAAAGAAGGGTTAAAGAGAAAGATTGAAGAACCCATAGGAGCTCAATTGAAGCTTGTTCTAGGTTTGTTGCTCATTGAGGTAAGGGGGTTAGTTTTCAATTATAATCAATTAGTTGTAGCTTCTTCTCTAGTTATATGCTTAAGTGCTTAATTGAATAAGTGATTATCATGAACCTACTTGTTG
>Ga0315914_1009075_pt1 | contig 12944 bp, 6 predicted proteins | sample MpolenodulesMG_FD_203920 | JGI IMG/M metagenome (GOLD analysis project Ga0315914, IMG submission 203920) | Medicago polymorpha root nodule microbial communities from Los Angeles, California, United States - elongated nodules | ecosystem: Host-associated > Plants > Roots > Nodule | place: USA...
GTTTATATGAAGACCAGAAGAAGTATTTTTTTTCTTTCTTAAAGTTCGGTATCCGATCCAAGGACCGACTAATTCGAAGGGATCAATCTTACCGTCCACTTGTAGGGGGCCCGTTCTAAGCTAGAACAAAGCTCTGTATGACTTGCCCATCGAAATTGGCACTAAAGGGAATCAAATCTGAGACTTTGAGAGGAGCACACTCCAAGATCCCAAGTCAACCACGAGACCTACCCCAAATTGGTACTATAGAAGAAATATGTTATATCGGGACACACCGTATAATCTTTAATGCTAAATGAAATCAAAATGAGATTAGTTTTTGTTCTTTCTCAACAATATAAGAGATTACTCCAAAAGTGAGGGAGGTGGAAAAATGAGAAAACATATGGGAAAAATGCTTATCGTAGATTTTCTAAAGTTTTGCAAACATATGTATTTTTCTTATTTATCTTTTGATCACATTTAAAATGATTCTCTTATTAAATAAGTTAGTTTTATAATTATTTATTTAATTTGTACTAATAAGCTTTTTTTATCTGAAATACCAAGGTAGTCTCTACATAATATTTTCCACACAGAACCTCCTGTAAATTAGTAAATCATCCATTTTGATCCTGCGTGGGAAGTGTTATCAACATCTCTCTTATTTGATATGAATCCATGTGTTTTTTTTTATCATTTTATGTAGGATCTATTTTTAAAGTTTAAAACCCACAAAGACTTCACTCAATAAGAAAATGACTATTAAAGAGAGTGTTAGAAAGGGTGTGTTGTTAACGCTTCTATAAAAACTTTTATAATTAATTTAGTCCATCACACTACCCCTCGTTTTTTTACTAAAAGAACAACTTTTTAATTAAAGAACTCTTTTTTACGAGTTAATTAAAAGAACTTATTGAAGAAAAATAAACATCAAATTGAATCCCAAAACTTTATTTTCAATACAGACATAGACAGGATCCTGAATAGATAGATAGAGGCATAGATCATGTACCAAAAATATTATCAATACAGACAATAATAATAATGCCAACGAAAGGTAAAGTGCTGCAAAATACAGTGGTGTTAATGGATATCATTAACATCAAACAACCAATAAAAATTTACGATGTTCCTTCACCCAAAAAAAATTGGAATGGTCCTTGTACTAAACAAAAATTTCAATGTTCCGATCAATCGAGCAATTCTAAACTCATTTGGATTAGTTTGATGGTGTTGACTTAAAACCTTGAAACTTGTTCTACCTCAAAATCAGATTCGATTCTCGTCGATGTTAATTTGATAGATTATTTTAGCTTCTTATTTACACTTGAACTAATTTAACACTACTACATTTTCATGGTTCGATTTGAACTCATGACATCTAATTAACCTTAAAGAGATCATTTATCATCTCATTCAAGTAATCTCAGGTCATTGCTATTATGTCATTTAATGTATATATCTCAATAAAAAAATTTATGAATACCTTGATAAATTTTTAAAAAATTAAAACAATCTATACATTTAAAGTTGATGATATTTTAATCATTTTTGTAAAATAATCTCTTTAATTCTTTTTATAAGAGACAAATGAGTCAACTAAATTTGATATATTTAATTTATAATGTAGACCAAATACATCAACATTTGTTAACTTATTTGTCTCTTATAAAAAAAGTCAAATTGTAATTATCATAAAGTCCTTTTTTTTTAGAGAGTTATTATAAAGTCTAATGAAATAAAAGTACTCCCTTATGTAAATTGGTTTATTTTTTGGTAGTGTGCGTATAAAGAAATGGATTAATAGAGCATCAATCTCAATATCTCAACCAAGTGACGAAAGCAGCAGCACAATTAGGCCACTAGACCAAACAAATTGGACTCCATTTTCTTGAACTAAGTGTCGATGCAGACTATCGTATAAAATACTAACCCTTTTTCTTAATCTTTGAATCACAAGTTTAGGACTAACATAATCATTGTTTAAGGAAACACTTAATAGATTAATCCATTTTGGACTTTTCTCAACGTCTCTTTCTGTCTGTTCAAACATTGAGAATATTGAGTAATTAACCAAAGGAAAGGAAAAAGAAGTTAAATTCAAAGTTCATGGAAACAGGTACAAGATGTTTTCCCCAAGGCTTATCACATAGGTATGGATAATCTTAAAATTTACTCGAGTAAAAGAACTACTATTACAACATTCCAATCACAACTTAGGCTTGATAATACAAAACTCTCCTTATTCGAGGAACTCTAAAATTAATTTGGAAGAAGATTTTGGGGTTTTTTTTGAAGGATTTATATGAATTTTTTAAATTTAATCTTCGTTGTTATAATATTTTTAAAATTAAAAATATATTAATTATAAACGTTAATGTAACATTCTCTAAAAAATTGCTCTTTCAAAAAATGAGAAACATTTCTCCATTTTCTCCTATATTTCCCACCCTGTAAACTCACCCCTCCCCTTCCTTCAAAACACCCAAATGAAGCCTTAGTGTTTCATCGGTCTGTATACAGTGAATTTGGCTACTATGAATTAAGTGAAGGAAGATAACCTGGTTTATTATTTGAATAAAGGTCCTGAGACACTAATTAACAAAATAAAAAATATAAAAAATAATATTGAAAACATCTTTTTTTTTTTACACTTTTAAAAGTTAAACTACACAAATTTGAAGATATTAATTTATATTTATTTTTTAACTTATGTCTTAGGGACAATTGTTATCATTTTTCTCTTTCAAAAAAAATTGTTATCATTTTTCTTTATTAAAATCATAATTTGTTATGATATATCTATGATATTCATTCTTCATTTCTATAGAAAAAGATAAAGTCTTTTATGGACACAACTCTAAATCAATGTTATTTGGATACCATCACATGAAATGAACAAAATTTAAGAAAAATAATTTACTCACATCAATTGACATTATTAATTTTATTCTCTTTTAAAAAAATTAGTTGTATGTACCTAAATATTTTTATTTCGTCTTGTGCTCAAACAATTATGGGTGCGTTTTCTTTAGCTTTATAAAAATAGATATTATGTTATAAAAATCTAGATTGTTATTTTAGATATTTTATTTTAAAAAGAATTGTATTTGTTTACTATAAAAAAAAAATCAAATGATTTTTAGCTAGTTCATGTGTTTTTGAAAGAAAAATAGGATTTAGGAAAAACTAATCTTAATAGCTTTTCATTTTACAATCAAAATAGATTTTTTGATAAAGTGATTTTTTAAAAAAATCTTAAACAAACATTTAAAAATGAAAAAAGTGATTTTTTTATAAAAATATTAGATATTTTTCTTTAAAAAATCACGAACAAACGGATCCTCTCTCTCATAATAGATGACTCATTTGACAATATTTATTATTGACCTAACATACTTTGATCATATCTTTCTATTAATATACAAAGATAAATAATATCATATAAGATGTTGAATTCGTCTCGATAAATATTTTTAAAATGATAAATTTTCATAATTTTTTTAATAGAGAATTAAATATATTAAAGATAAAAAAAATATACATTAATATGTGTGACAGACTCAATTGTGTTATTTAATATGAGACGCATGAAAGGGTATTTTTTTTGTTTTTTGATAAACAAACACACGATGTTATCGACACACTGCACGAAAATAGTGACGATGATGTATGGATGAGGTTAATACTATTATTTTGTCAAATAATATGCATTGCCTATATTACCCCTTAATCATACTAGATAGAAATTGGAATGATGTTTTTGTTCAGTTTAAGCTCTGAATCATGAGAAAAGAAATGTTGACTCGAAATTCAAAACCCAAGAGCCAAGACAGAACAGTCAAATGAAACTCTAATCATTGTCGATATGAAATTTAAGATTCAAACTCTGCCTTTGGATTGGACTCCTTCAAAATTCAGCTTCCACGCATTTCCTTAACGCGTGGGTTCACGCGGCCAAAATTTTGATTTTGTTCATTAAAAAAAACACATTTGATTGATTTGCAGGGGTAAAAAACTTCTAGTTATATCTCTTCAAACTTGACCGGTGATTTTGAGTTTGAACTTAACTTTGAAAATGCATCCGTGTTAAATTTATTGAGAGACTAATCGCTTTATTTGGGAGTAGGAACTATTTTTATCAGTTTGGACATATGGTTGGGTTATCACGTTCTTCACACACATTCTTTCGGATAATCTGGTTTGTTTGTGTCTGGATTATTTGGAAGGAAATGAACAACATGGTATTTCATCAGAAGGTTGCAGATTCACTTTAATTAGTAGAGAGGGTCAAACTATTATCATTTCAGTGGCTAAAGGCAAATATGATTACCTTTGTTTTTAGCTATCATGGATGGTGGCGGCACCCTCTGTCTTGTATGGACATTAATCTGTAATCTTCTTTTTCCATTACTTTACTTCGGTGTTGGTTGTTAAGGCATCAGTAACTTATTGTTGTACTCTATTTTGGTGATCATCTTTTACACACCTTGTGCAAGATGAATTACCAGTGGTAATCTATATTCCATTTTTGCTTCTTCAAAAAAAAAAAATTGAGAGACTAATCTCTACAGTCGCGTGCGAATGATATTCGATTTAAAAAAATAATAGTTATATTAAATCATATTCCATGCCACTTGCAATATAGTTATAATATATCTACACAATTAATGATACAATAAGATATAATTAGATCTATATGTAAAAAATACACATGACCGTGTATAACAATCAAACTCTTATATTGTGTAAAAAAAACACAATTAAAATTATTTTTTAATATATTATTTTTGAGAAAAAAACAGAGAAAGACAAAATTATTATTAATAAAAGTGGTGACACTAATTACTTTACAATTGTTTCGTACGAGATTAATATTGTCCCTAAAGGTTAAAAAGTTATCGCTTAATTAATTCCTTAAAAAAATCACTTAATTAATGCCTCTTGACAAATGTTCAAATTTGAATCTTTGTTTAAAATTGAGTTAGCTAATCATTTTCATGTCTTCTTGCTAAAAACATATGTGCTCATGACATCCACAATTGAGTCTTGTTCCTTAACAAAGGGTTTTGTTCTTTTGCACTAATCATTAACTGAGCTTGCGTAAATAGTAATTTTAGTAGTAGTGTACATATATATATGTTTTCAAAATGTCGATATGATTGTCTTTTAGTTTTAAAAATGTATATGATGTCTACTAGAAACCAAATATAATCATATGTGCTATATGATTATGCAACATGCGAGGGGAGAAAAACAGTATGAATGAAATAGGCATGATATGTCAAAGGTTGTTGGAATATATAACAATTCATAAAAAAGTATTTATCAACAATTTTGTACAAACAAGAACTGTATCTATTCGATGTGGGACTAAATCCATCAAGTGTTGGCCGCTAACAATTTGTTATTATGAAATCTCTAAGATGGATTTCCATGTTTTTGTAAAAACATCTTTACTTATGAAAATGAAAAATATTCTTAAATCTTTTTGGGAATAAGAAATTTATATTGTATATACAAAAGAATCTTTGGTACTGATTTTAGGGTATAAATATTGGTTACTAGCATGAGAAAAGACAAGGGAAAGGAACATATCTAAATATCTTATAGTGTCATTATCGTTGGATTCGTTGCAACTTGATGCTATCACATTTCACGCAATTTTGAGTGATTCTTCCAACTTGAAGATCATCACTAGCTAGCTAGCTTGTGGTTATTGCCATGCCATCACACAATTAGCTGGCAATATCAGTAGTAAATTAGTGGCAAGATTGTGTTTGGCCAACTTGGTTCGATTCGACTCAAAGATAAAATTCAATGAAGCACAGACATTTTTCGGATTAGACAGTGTTTTGGTGTCAGACATGTGTTGTGTTCGTGTTCGACACCGACACATATAATTACATTGAATTATGTGATTTTTCTAAATTATTAACGATGTCAGTGTGTCAAGGTCTGTGTCGTGTCTGGTGTATGTATACGTATCCGTGCTTCATAGACCTAAACCAAACGTTTTGGCTTGCTTTGGTTTGTTGGATTGACCTGCACTCCTAAACTTTTCTAGATTACTCGACGGACGATTTCCTAACAAGATAGATAAACTCCGAAATGAAGCTTCGATGTTAACATACATCCACACTGCAGAAAAACCGTTTACAACACATATATTTTGACATGTTTAAGTGTTCTTCTGTAAAATTACTTTTGTCTTTATAATATATCCAAACTAATTTTTGTGCCGTACAATCAAACACACACTAAAAACTATGAATAGCAAACTGTTGTTGTAGTGTCAGATATTTCAACTATTTAGAAGCAATTTGAAACTATTCCCAATCTGCAATTTGATGTCCCAAAGATTCCCAATCTTTTTATGTAGCATTGAACATTTCAAGTTGATGCTCATTTGTTTTTAGTGCATTCCATAGGAAATAACTTGACAAAGAAAACCATTCTGTTTGGAAGTTTACTTAAAATTTTGTAAGATACATTACCAAACAAATTATTACATTTTTAAGTAAAAACAAGTGATACAATACAATTATAAACTTTTTTTACTACATATCACAATTGTAAGCTAATGATATATAATCTACTAACCTCAAAATAACTTATGATCCAAGTCATAAATCTTACGATCAATTGCGCCTCGCGATATACACTAGAAATTCGTATTGATTGGATCTAGTTTTGCATTGAAATGAGATACGAGTCACATGTATCGTAAGGTACTGATAACAATTGCTATGAGTACAAAGTTGTATTCTTTAAAAGAAACCAAACCAAATTCTTTACTACATGTAAACCACTTGGTTACAAAAGAAAGGGGAATGATTGAAAAAGAAAGAAGGAAAAAAGAACTCTTTAAAAGAATGTACACAAACACAAATGAAAAAACAAATTCCAAAGCACTAACTAACATCATTACAACTTTAGTTTCCTCTCAGATTTCTCCAATACTGTGACAACTAAAAATGTCAAGAATTCCATGATTCATCATCTTCTTGTTGTGTCTGAAAATTGGATGAAGGTTTTTGCATTCTAACACCACTGATACTGTTTCTTGCAGACATCATTTCATTGAGTGAAAGCCTTTTCTTAACTTCAGGTCTTTGTTTTGGAGCACTATGTGACCTTAATTTTGCCTTAAATGACTGAGTATTAGCCATATAGTTCGGAAAATTTGAGTAATAATAAGGCCTAAAGATGTCACCGCCACAAACACTCTTAGAGGGTGTATTTGGAGGACGCATAGAAGAATTACTGAAACGCGGTGTGTTATGTGTTGTAGGGTACCTACACTCTTCAAGATTGTTGAAGTACCAATCAAAGTCTTGCTGTTGTTGTTGATGATGATTTCTACAATCCGGAACTGAGATTCTACCTGGAGGAATAGGTGATGAAATTGCATGAAAAGGTGGTAATTCTTCTCCACATTCGGACATTGTTGAGGTAAATCTCCTAGATTTTGATCTAGTTTTGCATGTGTCAATTTCAACAATCTTTGGACTTTGATCATCATATCCATTCAATGATGTTTCATAGGATGTTGGTAGTCTTTTGCTGTGGAATTCACTCCTTGTTTCATCGTATCGTTCCTAAGGAAATAACAAAAGGAAACATAATAGCAAACAAATTAGACACTACTTGTTAATTGATTCATGCATATTCGGATTGGCAGCGAGTTTGACAAAATCACGGTCCAAACTGACTGCGGATCCTAACATGTACATGTTTGGCATGCAATGCAATGCAGAATGCAGGATAAGGAAAATTAAGTTTTTTACCAGAGATTTTCTTGCAAGAATTTCAGGTAAAAATCTACTTTCTTTGCTCATGGATCTACGAGCTCTCTGTGTTCGGACAGAAGTTTGAGCTCTAAATAGAGCTTGCATACTGTGAAGAGTTGCAGCAGCTCTTTTTCTAACAAGATAGCCTCTAACAAGAGCTTGTATCTTAACCAATCCTTTCAATGCTCTAAGAGCTTTCCTTGCCTGAAAAATTGATTAAACAACATATAAGTTTGATTCAAATCAAATGCTAGCACAATACAGATCGAGACCATAAAGCCTAAATCATAACATTAACATATAACAAATCAATACATTATAAAGCCTTACTCAATTTTTTTGTAAAATTCAAATCATGTCAAATATTCTATATGGTTTGAAAGAAGATCCAATCCATTAATCTAATAGCTTTAACAGAAAATGAGGATTTGAAAAACAAGTAAAGTCAACTAGATTGTGGATAAAAGGGAAAGTACATGCCACTTGTTTGAAGGATCCAAACAGAAATAGAGGAACACTGTTTCATTAAGAATCTTAAAAAACAAAGAATCTAAAATAACACTTTCCCACCTTTTGAGAGCAGACAAAGAAGTAGAAATCAAGCAAAGCTATTCACTTATACCAACCAAAATATCTTTGTCTCAATCACCACAGAAATCATAAAACAATGCAAATTTATCAAATCACAAACATTTACAAAAACTAAGAAAAAACAAACATACTCAAAATGAGAAAAACCATTACAAATTCAAAAAGAGACAAACCAAAAAACACAAACATACCAAATAGCCTCTGAAGAAAGTTTGGATCTTTACAGCAGCCCATTTCTCTCTACTTCCACTGAACAATGTACCTCTACCTTGACTTGTCAGCCTAACAACTGCCACGGCAGCCTGCGCGGCGGCCACAGCAGCATCGGCAGCGGCGGCCGTGGCAGCTGCAACAGCAATTGCATGTTTGTTCTGTTGATTTTCTGTATCAGCAATATAGGATCTGAGCCAGGAACCATCAGAAGATGAAGTTGGAGTAATGTTAGGAGGTTCCACTTCCACATTCTTCCCTTGTTTTGCAAAACTCCATCTTCTCTTCTCCTTTTTGATGTCAGGTGTCAATGAACCTGAATTAATGTCACTGTGGTCCTTCTCTTTCTCCTTCTTCTTGTTTCCTAACAAACTCTTGAACCATCTACTAGCTTTTCCCATAACTACTTCTTCACAAACTTTTTTGTCTCAAGAATCTGAAGTGTGAGTGAATGAGTAAAACTATGTCAAATGTTGAATAAACGCAATACGAGGGAATTTGGTAAAATTTAAAAAGAGAGAGTGTGGAAGGACAAAACAAGTGGAGTTTAGTGCAAGAATCTAAACATGAAGGAAAATATTATTCAATACCAAATAAGTGCTCAATAAACAAACGGTGGTAAAATACTAAAAATTTGGATAAAGATGAAACTTTTTTTGAAAAAAGAATATAAAAAAACTTCTGACAATAGCTCGTGAAGAACTGTATTACATGACAAAAAGATGTCACAGAAAGTTACCAGAGAGAGGCTCAAATTAACCAAAAATAAATAAAAATAATAACCTCAAATCATAGATTCAAAAATCAATCAAAACCCATTAGAATAATGCTTGCAAAAAACTTCAAAATCTAAAACACCTACATATTGAAGAGACAAGGATTAGAGACAAAACACAAAGGTAAAAAATCACATGAACTAATCATAATAACACTTGCTAAAACTTTCAAAATCTAAAACACCTGCATAGTAAAGAGACAAGAATTAGAGACAAAACATAAAGGTAAAATCTCATGAAAAAAAGTGATAATAACATTAATCATAGGAAAAATGAAAAAGAAAAGGCACCTTAAAGAACCTAAAAAACAGGTTCATATGATATCTAATCTTAAATTCAAAAAGTACTCTTCACTACTCACCCAATAACAATCTCAAAAATCACTGTCAAATGGTTCCAACAACAATTGCAAAACTTTCTGGAACAATGTGTACTATTACGTATGAAAGATACCCACTAAAAAACAAACAAACCCGTGAGCTAGTTAGATAGAGTTTTCTAGTTCAAAAAACTCATTGAGTATAGTTTCATTTCAAAAACCCATTTGAGTATATTTTCTTGACATTTCAAACAATCAAAAAGTTTCTTCCTTTATGTATTTCAAACCAAAATAAGACTATGAGTTAAGTTCTGCAACCAAATAATAATAACACCACTGAACATATAGTACACTGCATATTTTGCTGTGAAATTGTACTATACATTAAAAGTCTTATACCAACTCAAAAATAGTTACTTTATATAAGCTTCTTTGTCCCCACTAATAATCCAAAATAGGGTCATTGATAATGAAATAAAAAAAATACATAAAAATTGCAAAAAAATAAATAAAAATCTTTTTTTTTCTGATTCCATTGTTTTTGCTTACCCTTTTAAATATCTTTATCACTGTCAAAAAATTTCTTTTTCTTCTGATAGTAAAATCTGTAACAGAAAAGTGGCTTTTGAAATAGTCTCAGATGAGAAATAAACGGAGGTGCAGAGAGCAGTCAATGAAATTTTAGTATAACTGATGATAGCATTAAATTCTATTCTTAGGTGAACTTCTAGTAGTGGATATCTTTGGAATACTCCAAATTTGGTTGGTTTTGTTGCCACTCAATGCTAATTAATACTACCATGTGATACTCCTATATTGTTGCTGATGTTATAATTTTATCTTAATTGGATTTTACTATAATTTAATTTAATTATTATTATTATTGGGTTCTCATTCAAATTTTGAATTTCAATGTGCCATTTTGAATCAATCATATATGAGAGTTTCTTGTATAATTTTTTATTCTTTTTTATAAGAGGTAACAAACACTTAATTAAGGTCTTTGGCATATTCTAACAATTTGTTGGATATCCTCACAAGCTTCAATGTTTAAGGACATAATAATTTTTTATTTAGAGCTAATTGTTTGGTGGATTTGAATTAGTGTGACACAAATGTTGTATTTAACCGTCTGATTTGAATTTAAGAGTCCAGATTCTTTACAGCTGATTTTTGTTATTATGTAATCTAAACTGCCGAATCTTAGATTTTGACACGATTTATCTTGTATGATTTTTTATTTTTGGGTTCGAACCTCATAAGTGAGTATAATTCTAAAGATGCACCAAGTCAAACTTGAAGTTCTTTATCCCTTTTCAAGGATTGTGCTTTTGTAAATAAAGTTTTGATGATTTAACTTATGGGTTCATCATGTGTCACCGACATAATAACTAACCATATCTTTTTTTTTTTTTGAATGACTAACATATCTTTTGTCAAAAAATATAGTAACCTTATCTATTGGTAGCAATATTTTTAAGGTTAAATAAATCGGTCCTTAAATTATATGTTTATAGTAAGTTAGTCTTTTAAGTTTTTTTAATATAAATTGGTTGTTTAAGTTTCTTTCGTTATAAATTGATTCTTTAGGTTATAGAATATTTATGGTGTTATACATTTTTTAAACCAACTTCGTTAAAAGTTTTTTTTTAACAAGCAAAAATAAATTATATTAACACTGACAACGTGATTGCTGCAGCATAAGGTGTGCCACAACAATCACGGAAAAGAATCCAGTCTTGTCAAGATTACAAAACAATCAGTCGAAAACCTATACATAAGAGCGGGTTCGACCATCAATTATGAGTACCGAAACTAAAGACAGCATTACTAGCTTTCAACTACCACAAGGAATATGATTTTACTTTATCTAACATATGTGGTAGAAAATTTTGTTTATTCCTAAATAACCTGTCATTCCGATCATTCCACAAAACCCAAACACACAGGAGCCATATAAGGTGAAAAAATGATTGCCGCGATTTCAAACCACCTGCGTAATGAATAAATTGCTAGAAATGGTCTGAGATAACGTGTGATTCCACCCCTTCAACACCGAGTCATGCCCGCACCAACGACCACAGCGCACAAAATGATGGACAAGACAGAAACATATGATTCAAGTCCTCAACGTGCTCACCCACAACTGCGCCTCCATAGAAATAATTTCATGGTTTGCCAAATTTTCTTTAGTAGGTAAACGATCCCTCAGCAGTCGCCAAGCAAAGATAGAGACTTTCATGGTTTACGCACATTTTATTTTTGTTTTTGAAATCAAACCTAATTTTACAGGTAAATATTTCATCAACAATATTAAAAATTATATAATCAATTAATTTTGTTTCAAATCAAGACTGAATAATGCACATATTAACCCTAGTTTTAAGAGCGATGAATTTGGACATACTAACTTAACGTTGTGAGTATTAGCACATAAACCAAATAAAGGAAAATAATATAGGCATGTGTGGACTTGTGAAGAAGGAGGAGGCGCCTATTAGAAGGATTTGTTGAGAAAGTCGTTTTTTTATATATTTAGGCGGACTAGAGTATCTACGAAAAAGGATATGTTTGTGAACTTCTTTGCCTAGCTCATAAAATGGAAGATTGACACTTAGGTCAACAAATGTTTTAGTAAACGGTTTGGTGGGAGAGAAACTTGTATGTGTTAAATTTGTCAGTGGCTTCTCCACTTGTGGGATTAAGATATCGAGGTTTTTATTGTAGGAAAGTCAGCCTTTAAAGCTACTTCAAGTAAAGTGGTCAACACATGAGAAAGTATCTTCAGACAACACATTTTTATAGCATTTGCGTTTGTCACTCTTAACTTTTTAGTACTAGAAGTTGTTGACTTTCTGCAAAGAATCTAAAGTGGCATGCATAACAATGTTGAATCTTCAAAATCCATGAATATTATGTTTAAAAGAATTAGTTTTATTATCCAAAAAAGGTAAGCGACACAAATTGTTGTCCGTTTGTCTTTCGTTTATGTGTAATTGTCTGTATATAAATAAATTCAATGTAATATTGAAACACTTTTATAATTGACTAATGCTTGTTATCTCATATTTTTTTATTTATAAAAAGACAAAAATAACTTTTTATAGAGTTCTTCTTTCATTAGGTTATTCCAAATAAATGTTGAATATATCATTTATATATCTTCCCTTTCCTTGTGAATGATATATGAATGATGAAGGGTATTCGTTTCTCCTTTTATAGATTTTTTTGTTGTTTTTGTTTCTGACAATTCTTTTACATCTTTCATATATA
>Ga0315914_1009078_pt1 | contig 12943 bp, 7 predicted proteins | sample MpolenodulesMG_FD_203920 | JGI IMG/M metagenome (GOLD analysis project Ga0315914, IMG submission 203920) | Medicago polymorpha root nodule microbial communities from Los Angeles, California, United States - elongated nodules | ecosystem: Host-associated > Plants > Roots > Nodule | place: USA...
CCTCCGTAACTTAAGTCACGTGGATGTATTTTAAGAAGTTTGGTTGGAAGTGAGCAAATCTTGATGGGAGAAGAGCAACAATTTTCTAAAATATATTAGAAAATGGTAAAACTATATATATATTTTAATTGAAAAGAGACATATTAGAGAATTGAATATCATATTTCCCAACTTAATAAAAAATAATCATCCAAGAAAATTATTTTCACACTTTAGAAATTCAATGTATGTTACTTAAAGTTTGCTGGAGTAAAAACTCCAACCCAGTCTTCATTAGTTGGTTCAGGGGACTCCAGTTTTACTGTCACCCATTCTGTATCCTCGCCCTGCAATAGTATATGACTACAGCTATAAAATACTATTTTTTTTTAAATTATCATTTTTTGATAAATGTTACACTAATAAATGAAAACTGAACATATAAAAAATTTATGAGCTACCTGAAAACAATTTTGTATCTTAAAAAGAGTTAAACTATTTTCATGCTTCTCTAAAAAAACACTATTTTCATGCTAGTACTAGCTAGAATTACAGTAATTGTATCGTTTTTCTCTGGCTGGAGAAAAATACCAAGCTCAAATCACCTCAAACAGGTGTAGAAAGTAAAACCAAGGGGTGTAGTTGTGCAGAAATAAAATGTCTGGACCAAGTACTATTTTTTGTTTTGTTTTGTTGAGGGAAACAAGTACTATTTAACTTTCATTAATTTCCCTCCAAAAAAAAACTTTCATTAATTCCCCCTCAAAAAAATAAATTTCATTAATTCTCTCCAAAAAAAAGAAATAGTTATTTTTTTTAATCAAAACATTTGTTGATAAATCTATATCGATATATAAAGGAAAAACATTCTTTTTTATTGTACTTTTCCTTTTCAACTTTACCTCTTTATTTAAATTATTTTATTAAAATTATCAATTAAAAAATGAATTAGATTCTATTAAAATAGCCACAGTCCAGAACAATACGAGCAACAATCCACAATAATAGAAATCCAAAATTAATAATATCCCATTAAAATAGGAACAATCCATAACAATATGAGGAACAACCCACGATAATAGAAATCAATTAAAAAAGACCCGTTAAACTAACAACAATCCACGACAACATGAGAAACAATATCCATGATAATAGAAAATTTATTTTGACCTTATATATAAAATATTTTGTTTTGGTGTAACATTTTTTCTTCCAATTTAACATTTCACTTAATTGTTTTGTACCATATTATCATTCCTAGCTAATAAAAGTGGAAAAACATGCATGTTAATGTCATGCTAGTGAGAAGATACTACCTTATTGCCAAGCAAAAAGGGGGAAGCAGTAATGGAGGCAGAATCATGGAGAGCAAGAATGGTTTTGTGAATGGCAATCTTTGAAAGTGGCTGCTCTCCAATTCCATTCATATAACCCAAACAGATCCTCAAGTTGGTGATGAAGAGGCACAATATTACCAAACTCATGTTTAACTTACCCTCTACTTAAAGAGGCTCTTGATGGAGGGGGAATATATAGAGGAAAACAGGGTAACCTTAGGATTGATGTCAATTGGATAATGGTCCCTTCTCACTCTTTAAAAAATAAACTAATTGAGATTGGTACAAATACTTGAACCTTCCAATCACATTCGTTATAACCTAAATTCAACTAGGAAGTGTGATTCTTTCTTTAATAAGAAAATATGTATACTACTTTACCCAATAAAAAAGCTATACATTATCATCCCTATATAAACAGCAAAAATCATATGTGGAAGTAGGTAATACTTAGAAACAACAATTACTACTGACCTATTATGCATGGTCAGACAAAATCTAATTGGTCAAATATTTTATTTTATTAATTCTTCTCTTTCTTGTATAAATCCTCCGTAACTATCAGTAAAGTTTCACAATAATATACCCTCTTTGATTCATCCCACAATAAGTATCTCAATTCAAAAAAATAATCTCAAAATGAATATCACTTTTAGTTTTTAGTGGCTAAATATATTTTTGTCTTTTATCTTTTGCTTAAAATTTGTTTTGGTTGTTTGTCTAGCAATTTATTTTGATCATTTATCCTTTTATCAATCTATGTTAAATGAGAGTTGAAATGTCTATTTACTAGGACTTGGATCCTCTTATGTGAATTTACTATCGGAGGAGGTCTGGTGCCCATCTTCACCATTCAATTTTTTAAGTAATCGGAACTATAAGTGGTAAAAAATGACAGAGTTGAGATTCTTAGGAGAAAAATTTCATGAGAGGATTTCTTTTCCATGTAATGAATGATCATTTATTATCTAGTACTTAATAAATGTGTGTCAGTTTTACCCCTATAATTTTTTTAACTAAAAAAATGTCATTTGTGTATTCATCTTTTCAATATTAACATTTCATCAACTTGAAAAAATTGTAGTGTTAATAAGATGTATATTTCAAAAATAGTAGTAAATGTATTTAGTAAAGTACAATTGAAACTTATAGATATTTTTTTTTCTTCTCTTTGTAAAGATAATTTAAAGTTAGGGACAAAGTTGGTAGTGATTAACTAAAATATAACTAAAGATAAGATAGTAGTATTAGGGACAAAGTTTGTACTAGTATTGTTATTTCTAAAGGTGTGTACAAAATCCTAAAATACTTAAAAAGAAAAGAAAGTGTGCACCAAATCCTTAAAATATCCGGGTAAGGGACGGAGGAGCATACCACTTTAGTTATGATGAATAATAACGTGAAGAACCACTTAATTAATAATAGCAATGCATCCAATGCTTGCTTAATTAACTTTTCAATGTACCACGCATGGTATTTTGTTGTTTAAAAATATAAAACGTTTAACTTGTCAAGAAAGTAATATCATCATCCTAAAATAAGTGATTTAGTTGATATTAAAATAATGATGAAAATTAACATTTGAAAAATATTCATCAAGACAGATATAACAACATATTATATACTCTCATTTGTCCTTTTATATTAGTAAGAAATATCGTCAAAGTATGTTAAATAAGTAATACACATAGTCAAACTTGTTAAATGAGTAATACACTTATATAATCAAATTAAGTCACTCAATTTAGAATAAATGGACTAGTAATATTAGACCTCAATTTAATGTTACTTTGATCCTTCAATTTAACTTTTAAGTACCGCAGAACTGTTATATTTAGCCAATTATTTACATCTAAAAATGAGATTATTATCATGGTCGTTGACAACCACCACATCAACACAACACGCCGTACGACCATCATTGTCAGAAAGACTTTTGACATAAGAAATTGATTCCTTCAACAACTAAACTCTAATATCACTATTGAATCATGAGCCTGCAAAAGGTCATCACATTGAACTAAGAGCAACAACATAAAGAGAATTTAACATCACATATTTATTCAAAAACACAAGACATTAATTATATGAATATACAAATCTTCTCACTTATATATAACTCAACACTTACTTTTTATTCATTGTGAAACATCTAGCTCATACATGCCACCAACATCCACATAGAAGCCAAAGTCATTTAAAAAACTCAACACTACATATCAAAATAGAAGAGACCAATACACGAGCAAGATTGAGTGTTTATTATGACTTCTTCTATTCTTAAATACATATTGTAGTTGAACATTTCACATATGTCAATGCAAAATATTGATCATTAGTATCTTTAATTATCTTTTATTAAAAATTATAATTTGTTGAAATTTTGAAAATATTCATTGAGATAAATTTAACAACATCTTATAAACACAATTTATCTTTATATATTAGTAAATTAAATATAATTAAAATAAGTTATGTGAATAGTGTATGTAGAAATGGAGGGAGCACTTATTTTGTCAAAAAAGAAAGGTTGCTTCATTCTTATATAAATTAATCTTGGTTTGTACTAGGCTACTAGCTAAGCAACTAATTAAAAAACGTGACACACTTTGCTCGTGGCAGTGCTGTTTTATAACATTTCTAGATTTCCACACACCACAAACACATGTCATTAAAATTGAAAATACGACTCCCATATGGTTTTTAATATGTATTTTTAAATGTATATCAAATTGGTCTCAAATAGGGGCTTTTTTGGTTACATCGTCTTGTGTTTGGACTAAAGTATCTTTACTGCTCACTAATGGGTTCGGACAGCTTTAAATTAGCCCGCGGCAACATAAATTAATGTAACTTGCATGGTGCACACTTAAACCATTACTCTATTCGATCTTTATTATAAGAAGAGAAAGTTTACTTTCTAAGTTTAATCAATAAATGATGTATTTAGTTTTTGATATAGACTATATACTAAATATAGTATGAGTATCACCTAATGTTGAAAAAGATTGCATTGTTTCATCATAACCAGTTAACCACTCTGGCAAAGTTTATCGATTTAGCCTTGAGCTAAGTAAAAGAGAGTAATTTGACTTTCTCTAAGAGTTGATGTAGCTCCAAAAAATTATTGTTTAATATCCAATTGTTTCTTTCTTTCTATATCCTCCAAGCACATGCGAACCAAATGTTTTCAGAAACGGATGGGCTTGTCTAGGGAAACCACCTAGCTGACCGAATTGGTAGTAATGGTCATGAGTGCCAGCAGTGTCGACCAAAGAGATGTCGAGCCAACTACGAATGAGTGTCCATAGCTGATTGAAATGACGACAAGTAATGAAAAGATAATCCGTCGACTCCAGGATTTTGTTTAAGTTAAAGAGGCTCGTGTCATCTTCATCTAAGTACGTTTGAAATGTTTTTTTTTTTTTACCAAGAGTTTCAAAAGTTTTTAATGGTATCTTCCAATAATATAACATACACACATTACACATGCGGGAGAACCATCCTTATAATATCACCCCTTCCGGTGCCAATAACAAGAATAAAAAAAAAGGAATGTCAATGCATTCGGGAATAAACGATTGATTTCTATCAAGAAACCTGCTAGAACCGCGAACCATATAGAGTACTTGCCACTGGTGCCACAGAGAGATATGTTTTTAGATCTCACATTTCAAATCCTCTTTCGTTTTTTTCTTGTAATTTGTAATACATAATAATACATAATTACATATAGGAATATGATAGGGATATGATCAAATTTTTTTTTTTGGGTACAATCTTTTTTTTATTTATTATTTTATAATAACAACACTTTGATTTGTCGGGGGAAGTCCAAATTCAAATTGAATTGTACAATGATTAATTATAATTTTTTTATAGAGTATTATTTTTATATTTTTATATTATTTTATTCAAATAATTATTTTAATAATATTATATTCTATATTTTTTGAAATTTTGAATTCTATTAAAAGAATATTTTAAATTATTAATTTTTTTAAGTTTTAATTCTATTATATATATACATATATATATATATATATATATATTATACTCTTTATGTTCTTGTTATTATACTCTTTATATTGTTAATATTTATATTATATATCCTATCTATTCTCTGTTTCTTAATTAAATTTAATAGAATTAAATTATTCGAGAAGAATATTTGTATCGATATCTTATTTATACAATATAATAAAGTAAAAAAAATGATAGGATATATTCTATATATATATAGAATGGAAAATGTGGAAAACAAGACAAAAAGTCGTTACAATGACAATGGAAACTAATGTAAAGGGTTGTAGCGCAGCTTGGTAGCGCGTTTGTTTTGGGTACAAAATGTCACAGGTTCAAATCATGTCATCCCTATCCCTAACTAGTAGTTATCGTATCAGCAGTAACAATAGATCAATTGCGGCCGATTCAAATTGATACATACTCAATATGAATAGTTCTCCATATTGAGTATGTATGCATGCAAGATCTATTGCCATCACAAAAAATTATTTATGAAAAGAAAGCGCTCTTAGTTCAGTTTGGTAGAACGCGGGTCTCCAAAACCCGATGTCGTAGGTTCAAATCCTACAGAGCGTGACTCCGCCCCATTCTTCTTAGATTGAGAATGACACTTAAATCTAAAATATTAAATAATGGGATAACAGTCTAATCAAAAGTTTTAATTTGATCTACTGTAAATTAGTATTAAAACAAAGAAATGGGAGGTCAATAAACAAGAGAGATGTTACTTAAATCAAATATCCAACTGATCACCACGTCGGTATTGTAAATATGTCGTTACAAATAGTCCAGCCAAAGTAATAGAATTAGACCTAACACGATTCCAAATAGAGAAACTTCAATCATTTGAGTTTGGTTGAAAGGAAAAAAAGTGGGGGTAATATTTATCATCCTATCCAACTTTCGGTCATTAAAATACGTTTAAGACGCGGATGATTATCATAAGAGATTTCTAACATATCATAAGATTCCCTTTCTTGAAAATTGGCACTTCTCCAAACCCAGACAATAGAAGGAATTCTCGGATTTTGCCTTGGGGAAAATACTTTTATGCATACCTCTTCGAGTTGATCTAGACTATACTTTATTCTCGTAAGATGATAGACACTAGCTAATAGTCCTCTTGGTGCTACATCATAGGAACATTGGGAAGGTAGATAATTGTAACCATATACATATAAAATAACAACAATCAAATGTCAATCCTCAAGTCTCTATTCCTTGGTAATCAAAACCCAAAGATCTATGAACTATTCCGTGTTTGACTAGCGAAGCAAACAAATTACCCTGCATTTTTTTTACTTCTCCTGCTTTTTTTTTATATATAAGTTTGGTATTGGAATGAAATTTTTGAAGATTGACTTGCTTGCTATTTCTTATTGTATTTTGTACAAAAGGATCCTCTTTAATTCACTTTTTCACATAGCTAATTGAAATGACGGCAAGTAATGAGAAGATAATCCGCCGACTCCAGGATTTTGGTTAAGTTAAAGAGACTCGTGTCATCTTCATCTAAGTATTCTTAAGTTTGAAATGTTTTTTTTTTATTTACCAAGAGTTTCAACAGTTTTTAATGGTATCTTCCAATAATATAACATACACACATTACACATACGCGGGCAAACCATCCTTATAATATCACAAATTAATCTATGACATTTAAAATTATACAATATCTCTGAGAGCCAAATTTAGAGACTAAATTAAATGATTTGAGCTGATTTTTTTCTTACATATTTTACCCTTCCTTTAAACTATTTTATTTAAAACAGTTTAAAATATGAACATCCCACTACAATATGAACAATATTAGACAATATAAAAAAGAGTTTATTTTAATCTTATTTACCAAAAATATTTTATCATGGTATATGTTAAAATTGATATATCTTTCTATTATATACAATAAGTATGTGCCATAGATAAATCGACAATATGAACAATATTAGACAATATAAAAGGAGTTTATTTTAATCTTATTTACCAAAAGTATTTTATCATGGTATATGTTAAAATTGATATATCTCTATTATATACAATAAGTATGTGTCATAGATAAAGCGGATAAACGAACACGTTAGTGCTCGTCTTTTCGCTAGTTTGTATAATGGAAATAGAGTGTGTTGATATACCTCGACTTCTCATCTATGACTAATTGGAAGGAATTAGAAAGAAAAAAAAAAGTTTCAAGTGATCAATTCTAAGGTTATAAATGAACAAGTCTTGTATAATACATGCGATAGTTTTTACCATAGATTTCTTTTATTTTTAAATTATAAATCCCACCATTAAATTAAGTGAGATATGATATGCATGTGCCTGTTCCGATGGTTTCTCTACGTTTGTAATAAAATGTAAAGTAAAACCCTAAAAGTATTTGCATTGTGTCGACGTGACTTAGCCATGATTCATTTAATTTTCCCTACTGCATGTTAAAATTTAGCTCGAATTTTCGTTATACTTCATCATTTATCTGCAAAAGAGAACGAGAGTTTCCTGAGAATGCTAGTTAGAATTCATCTTCCTTGTTCATTTTGCTAATATCTAAATGCTCATTAGAATTGGGGATTGGACATAATAGCCTTCATTTATTTATTTATTTTGAAATACTTTATTTCATGAGTATTTCATTTCAAGACTACATCAGTGAACTAGAGACATAACTCAGGTTGCCAAGGTGGTTTTCTCACAACCATCGTGCACACATGCTAAGACATCTCTATAGTCCCTGGAAATGGTAAAAGAGTCATAAACCTTTCCATCACTACTTTTCTTGTACTCAAACAAGAGATATGAGTGATTAAACGCTGTCAGTTTGACGAAACCATAGTCTCTATCCCTGAAAATACTCCAAATAGGAGGTGCTGTTGTAAAGTCCGACAAGTGACTTCCCCCTCCGCCAACAACAACATGAATTGTTCCATTCACAGTGCCAGAGTAATGAGTTTTTTCATTATTCACACATTGGTTCTGCATTATACACATTGGGATTATTAGAAATGCAAGAAAAAAAACTATAATAGTGCAACTTGGTTTAATTGAAATGTGACAATAGTATTTATACCTGATAAATAGGGCACACTCTTTCATAGTTATGGACGTGACCATAAAATCCAATGTCTACTTTATACTTCTGCCAAAGTCCCTGCAAACTTTCCCTCCCCATGGGCTCTTGAAAGGAACCCTCCTTGGCATACCAATCATTAGAGGAGTAACCGAGTGGACGATGTGCTGCAAAGATTAACCATGGTTGTTGTTTTCTATCTACCGTTGCAAGGCAATGCTCGATGAATTTGTACTGTTCCGATCCTTCTCTCCAGTCATGCTCACTGTCTGCTATGCAGAAACGAAACATGCCATAATCTGTTGCATACCTGCATATTTCCAATTTTCATCATTCGTTTGGACCAAGTGATAATAATTTCAATTGAGGGATGAAAATCTTGATATACGAAAGGCTAAAGCTAAACATGTTATAGTACGCATTTTTGTTTATAACCATGTAACATGTTATAGGTACGGAGTATCCACCATCGTTTAAGAATGCTTGTCTCCGTCGCAAAATTTGTTTCGCGCACAATATGACTCCTCCCCTCCCAACTAGATTTTCTAGATATAAAAGATCTAGAGAATTGATCCAGTGGCCACTTGATTAAGGAATTTGAGTACCTTAGCACTCGGACCAACCATATGTTGGTGGTTCATGGTTTGTATTTAGATTAATATAACTCACCAGAATTTGGCTTTGTTCTCAGCAGGGTAATAGTACATGGTTTCTGCAGGAACTCCACATTCTCCACCTGAATCTGGAGTGTCATAGAAGGATCCTGAGTTTGGCCAATCACGTTCGTGATTTCCACTGCAGTATGAAAAAATGCGACATCCTTTCAGTCTAAAACAATATGTAAAATTGCATTCAAATGTCTATGGATTAAAATGATAGCAAGCAAACTGAACCTTGCTATCATATATGGAACTTTTGATGAAATTTGTTGCACTTGAGCTGTGAATTGGTCCCACTGTGAGATGTATCCATTTGCATATGGCATATCTCCTATGTGGAAAACAATGTCAAAGTTGTCTAGATCATTGATGAGCTGGTCAGTAGTGTTAAGTGAACCAGGTTGGTAATCGGCATATTCATTTGAACCATCACGCTCCGCCTACAGAACACGCGAAGCAAAGTAAGCCTTCTTCCCATCGTACTATTCATGCTTAAAATTAGAGTTTCTAATTCAAAAGTTAGAAAAGTCTAATCAGTTCTACCTTTCCCATATCGCCAAATATGATAACACGTTGCAATGAGTTCTGTCCAGGATATGGAGATGCCTTGAATGAATAACTCCTACTCCATACATAAGAACCATCAGACAAGAAATGCCCCAACCTGTAGGTGTACCTGGGCGAAGAACAAGGAAGATTGCGAAGCTTTGTGAACTTTAGTCGAACTGAAAAGTTACGCGAGAGAAAACTTGTGTCGTAAAAATGACTGAATGCATACCTCATATTTGGCCAAAGTTCTTTAAGGAAACTTGTGTGTATAAAACCAGGATCACGCCAACCAACGGTTCGCGCAGGTTCACCTACAAATCAACAAAATATCCTCATTATTTGTTGGTATTCAGTTTTCGAAAAAGAAAGCGTTACTATGATATACTACCTAATGAAACATTGTTCCATTAAATTGTTAAAGTTTATCGTATAAACTTGAATATGTAATAATCCTTACCACACATGCTGTTACGATTAAATGTCAATGTTCCAGCAGCAGATTGTATCTGCTTTCCACCCTTTGGACCCCATTCGACAAATGGCACAGCTTCACTTATGTCATATCCACTTGTCCAGGTAACTGTCATCTGTCATTGATGAACAAATTTCTTAACATTATTCTAAATGTTTAATAAGTTAGACAATTCATGCAGCAATAAGATTAGGAAATGTTAGGCTAGTAGTGTGTAATTAAATGGACTAGATAAACTTACTTCATTCCATGATTTTCCATGAGCAAGGCGCGGATACACAGGTGCTTTAGGATTTGCAAATGCGATGAAGTTCGAAATTGCCACAAGTCTAGGCTGCAATACTCAATCATATGAATACTTGTTAGCATAAAATTGAACAATGATCATTGCATACCTAGAAAAGACGGTAAAAAAATTGAAGATATCAAAATACAAGATTAGAAGATATGACTTACATTGGACAATCCACCTGAAAATAGTGCAAAGGAGAAATCTGCACGTTGATTGATCAATTGGAACTTCAAAGTATTTTTCCCTGTCTTTTTATACTTAGAATTGGAGTGGTTGGCATACTTATACTATTACAAACATTCAAATTATTATTGTTATAAAACATGATATATGTTCATCCATTTCATATGCAATTTATATGGGATGGAGTTGCATTTACCTTTATTGGGGCTGAGCATGTATATGGTGTCTCCACCCATCCAATGCCACCGGGGTCAGGTGTACATATTGATGAACTGTATTTGTGAAAAATATATTTTCTTTAGTTTCTTTTTCGTCAATAATAGTGGTACGTCCATTAATGGATGACAAAAACCATCATTCATATTTTATTTTTTTTGCAAGAGTACTTTATTTCATTGATGACAAAAAGACCATAATTCATATTAGTACCGATGTCCCTAAATATAAATCAATTTTAAATTTCTAAATGCATTGTTTTTTCTTTCTAAAAAAAAAAGCTAATTAGTTTACTACCTCATTATGTCATTGTTTAACTAAAAATTAGTTAAATTTTTTTAATCATATATTTGAATTAAGCACAATTTTGAGTGTGAATTGAATTAACAATATATTCATCTGAATTAAGTACATTTTTTAACGTGATTAATCTGGTGTGTCACATATGTAGATGAAATAATATTTACATTATATTAGCAATTGCACAAAACATTAGCATTTCTATCAAATTTGTTAAATTGCATAAAGTACTACAATTTGATTTAAATAGGAAAAGACTAAAACCAAGAATTTCTAAAAATTCACTCATCAGTGAAGTAAGTTAGTTGAACAACTATTTTTTTGAATATCTATAAAACAACTAAAGATATACAAAATCGAGTGAGTATGGACATGGAAATCAAAACAAAGAAAAAAATTATTAAAAAAAAACTTAAATGATTTTACCAAAAAGGTTGTCCATTAAATTGTTTTAAAATAGTTATCAAAATACCATTTATCGTCGTGATATGCATGGTGTCATGGAAAAATATGTTAAAAAACAAGCTGTTAGAATTTTTCATATATATAATATCGTAAATTTTTTAAGGAATATATATATTAAATAATTAGTATATACTAATTAGGAAAATCAATGTTAATAGTGAGACAGAGAGTTGTTGTATGTTACTTCAAGTTTGCAGGCGAAAAAACTCCAACCCAGTCTTCATTAGTTGGTTCTGGGGACTCCACTTCTACAGTGACCCATTCTGTATCCTCACCCTGGAACAATATAGTACATCATAATTAACACGTGGTTGTCTAATTGTGGATCAGCAACAAACCAATTAAAGTGATTCACGAGGACAATATATTGTATGTGTCAGAAATTGACATTTCACCAAACTTTGTCTACATTTTTGGAACAAAGTGGAGCATGTCTCTATGAATGAGTAAAATCAAGAAATACTTAATTTGTTTAAAGATTAAATTCCATGTTGGTAATACATTAACCAAATTATTATTTTTGGACAAAAACTAAATTTAGTTTATTTTACACTATCATACTTTTTGTACAACCATTTCGGTGGCCTTTGAGTTTAAATTTCTCATTCAACAATGTTAAAATTGTCAGGCTAGGATTTTAACTGTACGTATAATTCTTGAGTTTGAATTTACTGTATTTATCTATCTTTCATTTATTGTTCATTAATGAAATAGATAGACATAAATAGAGGACTAGTGAAACTTATCGGTGTGTTTGATTTATTAAAATATATCTAACTAATCTTTCAATTGTAGGTATCTCACATAAATGTATAGTAAACAAAAATAGATAAATGGAGCAAATTCATGCTAGTAATTTATCATCCTTACCGAAAGACTTAATTTCTCCAATTGTGTTTTCTGGTTTCGTGCATGTACGCATATTCGTTGGATAGTGTTTGTGGTGTGTGCCTTCGTTTCAGTTTTTTAGACCACTTTTCTTGTAGTTGCACTATCTAGAATACCCGTTTGGATTGATTACTACATTTTGATGTGATTTATGCCCCTCCAATATTTTGTAATATTTCGTTTTAATCTATTTAGGGTGTTGTAGAGGGTCTCATCTACACTCCATTTGCCTAAAAAGAAAAAGAAATTAATTTCTCCAATTGTAGAAATAATATTAAAATATCTGATTGAGGAAAATATATTATTCCATACAGCTCAGCTTAATCAACTTAGTATCATTCTCCATATTACATCACTCATGAGCTCCATCTCTCATATTTGGATTCTTTGTTGTAAATGCATGACACATATATCTATCTATATAGTTCAATCTAAAATCAATGTCGTGATCATTAATAATTAATTAACTGATTGTATAATATCTGAATTGCCTGATCTCAAATTAATGGTCAA
>Ga0315914_1009079_pt1 | contig 12942 bp, 10 predicted proteins | sample MpolenodulesMG_FD_203920 | JGI IMG/M metagenome (GOLD analysis project Ga0315914, IMG submission 203920) | Medicago polymorpha root nodule microbial communities from Los Angeles, California, United States - elongated nodules | ecosystem: Host-associated > Plants > Roots > Nodule | place: USA...
TTCTTAAACCTTTTTTTTTTTTTTTGTTTATATATATATATATATATATATATATATATATATGAACTGGATCAATCATTAGGGTGTTTCTCTATTTTGTAGGACTTAGTCTTAGTCCTATGCTCATAAAAATATGTCTAAACGTTTGGGAATGTTGTGGCTCATGCTTATTAGTACCCATAATTAATTAAGAAGAGTGTAGTTCTGATTGAGCTAAAAGAAAGTGTAATTCTGGTTCCCATGCATTCATTGTATACGCGTCTATTTAGCAGTGTTGTTACAGAAAACGTTCTCAATATGATCATTCTTCTGTCCATATCAATTCTTCCCCATCAACACAAAGCTTTATATCGCCGGTAGGGAGAAGGATCATGGCGTCATCTCAAATGGCGCTATGTAAAGAAAAATAAGGCATTCTGGGTATTTATTTTCAATGTAGGATAAGTTGGATAATTTTTTTCAAAAGTTGGTCAGCAAAAAAAAATATTGCTTCACCTCTCACAATTTTTTAAACTTAAATATCTTTAATAATCGATTAAAAAATTAACTATGAAAATTTGATATTTTGAAAATATTTATCGAAACGAATCCAACATCTTATATGATATATTTTGTTTTTATATATTAGTAGAAAAATAATTTCAAAACATGTTATGTGAACAGTACACATTTTTGAAGTAAGTCATTTAAAATGTGCCAGAGGAAGTAGCAACGTTAGCAACCTTACACAGGAAAAAAAAAAGCATTTTTTGAGGGGTTCCTAGGACCTTGCTCCTCGCAAAAGCAATTAATTTATGTGGGGTTTGCGTCTGAAAAATACTCTTTCCGTCTCAAATTGTAAGCAAAAAAAAAATTAAATCGCACTTATTAAAAAACTAAAACATAAGAATTTGGAGTATAGTTTTTTGTGTTTTCTTTGGAATAAATTTCATGGGAAGATGTAAAAACAATTTTCATTGGCTATTGATTATGGAGAAAATTGAATGTAATTTGCATTTAATTTCATGAAAATAAGCAAAAGTTTTTCTTAAAAAAGATGGTTTTTTAAAAAAAAACAATATTAAATAGGATAAACGTTTGTCTTTTTTCTTACATTTTAGAAGAAAGAGAATGAGTTTTACTTACTTACATTTTGGGATGGATGGAGTATCTTTGTGAAACTAGCTTATTTTTTGTAGTGATATATTAGATCAATTTTTTATGAGTACTTTTTGAATCAAATTTAACAATTTACATGTATTTATATAAATATTAAAAAAATAATATATTAACACATATAATTAATGATACATAATTATGTGTTGGCTTAAAAAATATTATAACTTGTATGCATATACAAATTAAACTATTTTAAATATTTAAATTTAAAATCCTCTCACGAGTAATTTTTATGGGAGAGTAAAGTGTACTTTAATCTTTGTACCAAAACTAAAGTGTACCGTAATCTTTAACCATTCAAATTCATCTCATTTAAATTGTGAAATATCACATTTACTCTATCATGTGAAAATTACACAATATTTTATTCTGACGTGTTAAAAACGCGAGTACGCACCAAGTGATTTAATTCAAGTTATTAGGGAACCCTCTTCGTAAATGAATTGTTTGAAAAAACATAAATTAAATTTTTAAAATGAATAATTTTTAACAGACTTTATTTATTTATCATCAAACTTTAGATTATCAAGTGTAGCAACAAATAAGAAAAACAAGTAGTAATCTCTCCAACAAGCCGGCATTAGTTTTTTCTCTCTAGGTTTTCTTTTCTAGTTTCTTCATTGAGGGGTGGTTTTGGGTCAATTTTTGACCTGAAATCACCTATCTTCATCGTTTTCTCTCTATTTCAATCTAAATAAGTGGTTTTCACATGGATCTAGGTTTTTTCTTCGTGATTTCATCATCTAAGTGTGGTGGTTTGTTGTTCGTCGTCTTGCGGCGTTGTTTGATTTTCTGTCTTATTGGGGTGTTCATTTGATTCATATTGAAAGATCGATTATTCAATCAAAGATTTGGGCGTCAACGTTGCAGGTCCGGAGGCATGAATATTCCGGTCACTTTATTTTTATCATATATTTTTGTAGGCATTATGTCGTTATATGCTATTAACTTAGATATTATGAGTTTGTAGGCATTATGGTGTTGAATGATGTAATCTCAATTTGAATGAATGAATATCATTTTATTTTTCTAAAAAAAAAAACAAAAAAAAGTGTAGCAACAAATGCTTTCTTCAAAAAGAAGTGTAGCAACAAATGCTGTTGTAAAAATGTACAAGTTATGGAGTACAAAACACGCATAACTCATGCGTATGCTTTGAACTCAAGTTCCTTCATAAAGACAAGTTAAAACTTTCACCGCTCTCTCTTCACTCTTACCACCCTCCTCAACTACTCTTTCAAAATTCAAGCTTCATTTGACTTATTTATTTCAAAACAAAAATAGCACAAAGCAACATGAATCACTACAAATGTACACCTATGAATTTTCAACAAGCTCCTCATCTCTTTCTACAAGAGGTTTCAAATTTGGGAAATTCCAGGTACATGTTCTTTTGCTACTTTTAACTTGTCAAGTCCATCAACATTTTTTTAGCTACTAAATCATGAATTCATGATTCATGTTTATAACTTGTTAACTTGTCAAGTCCATCAACATTCTTTTAGCTACTTTTAACTTGTTAATGTTGTACTATTACAGTGTAATGAAGGCTAATATTAAGAAGGAAGAACCTGGATGTGCCCAAATGACAATTTTTTATGATGGCAAAGTAATTGTGTTTGATGATATCCCAGCAGAAAAAGTTAAGGACATCATGGTCTTTTGCACCAAAGGAACTGCTACCTCTCGAAACCACAGCAATAACTTTGCTTCCACATTTGCTCAGAGTCACCCTTCATTTCTTGCTAGAAATTTTGCCAACAATTCTGCTCAAATACCATCCACACCTGTTATATATGGTAAAAAAAGAAAAAACCCCGGATATCTAATATTTGAGAGGGTGCTTGATTTGTGTAACGGTTTTATATATGGTTTTAAATTTTGGATGCAGTCGCGAATGCAGTCATTGCAATTGCGCACGGCTGCGTCTATTGTAATGCGCATTGCCACTGTTGCGGCGTGAAATAATTTTAAATTTTTGCAAACTATAGAAAGTGACACCACCATGCATGAAATAATTTAATTTTAACTTGAAATTTTAAATATTAATTGAGAGTTGCTTGAATTAGGTTGTGGAGAGACTCTTAATTAAAAGGTAACATTTTTTTTCATTAGATTTGAAGATTTGGATTTGGCGTTTTGAAATTTTAATTTCTAATGAAAAGATTTTAACGAACATGATTGGAATTGTCTTATGCGATTTATTACGGGATTACAATTCGTTTATACACGTGATTGAAAATTGCACTGCAATTACAGCGCGATGCCATTACAAAAACTACAACGATAACGATATTGCATCCGCAATTGCGGATAAAGACTACAATTTAAAACTACGGTTTTATGTGTGTTTTTCATATTCATGACATTCCTTTTAATATATATTCAGATTTATCAATGACTAGGAAAGCTTCACTTCATCGGTTCATGGAAAGAAGGATGGATAGGTAAGCTGGTTCTCTCTTAAACAAATGAAAAACAATCTTAATTGACTTCAAAGTATTTACTTTTGTTCATTGTCAACAGAATTTTTTTTTTGTGTGTAGTTAAACGTCAAGGTAAAACTTAGATCTTCCAACTCCATTGGGACTTCCAAGAAACCATTATCCTCTACCGCCCACTCATAAATATGATATTAAAAAGATAAAAACATGTATAAGAGGACGCCAAACTAAAACCCTCAAAAAAGTCAAAAGAAATAAATAAATAAATAAAAAAGCAAAAGAAAAGAAACAGTTCGAGTGGGGTGAATGAAACCTCTTTCTCTCAATCATCCCAAGCCTTCTCAATTAAAGCAATATCTCTTTGTAGTACGCCTGATGGATGGGGAGGGTTGGCAACTAATGTCTCAATAAGTTGTGTTTCAAGAATGGTTTCATCCGGTTCAAGAGGGAGGCTATCACGAGCCTCACCCGCTAGATTGTTATGGGTGTCTTCATCTTGGACAAGCTCCTGCCTTGCCTCACTAACATGGCCACACACAATTTCATCAGTCACATTTTACAAAGCAAAATGGAAAGAAGTAGCAGACTTCTAGAGTGTCGTTGTCTCTGAAACCTTCCCTACAGCCGCAGGTTACTCAATGTTTTGGACAACCAAAATGGTATTTTCAACTTGTGTAGGTGTTGGAGACATCTTTACTATAGGTAATTGTAAGCAGAACTAGACTAACATCACTCTTGTTATGCATTTGCTTCAAATGATTTAGAGGAGCCAATACCTGAATTGTTCAATTTTCCAACATAATTATGAATCGTTGGCTTGTGAGCATGCTCCGACTTTTTACCACGATCAAACTTGTCAAGAAGTTTCTTAGGATGCAACCAAAGACAATCAACGACGTCGTGGCCAATGGTTTTACAATGTGAACAAAAATTCGGCAACCATTCAAAAAACACCTCCAAGTTGAAGGCAAAACCCTCTCTTTCGTCGTGACCAACGATAAGTCCATATCCATCAAAATGCGATCATAGTGGCTGAAAACCCTATTTTATGTAGCAACGTCTAGTATGAGAGGCGTACTGATTGTGCTTGCAATTTCAAATAATGTATGTTTCCTCCGATACTCTTGAGGAACCTCGATACATGTTCATACTTGAGCATGAGTTTGACCTTGTGTATATGTATTGAAGTATTTTGTCCATTGAAATAGGCGATGGTCTCCCGACTTGAGGTCAATGGTGCCCATTACCCAAACAGAGCGCAAATCTTCAAGTGAAGTAAAGTGAATTCAAAAAACCTATTCCAAGCGAGATCATTTTCCAACGACCGGTGATCTTCCATAATTTTGAAAGTTTCAATGTTATGTCCTTTGTTGTGTATGATTTGTAGCCCTTATTGAGAACAAGTTTTCCATGAAACTTTCTATTGCACTCTGCAACTTTCTTCTCATACTCCTCTTAGCTGATTTTGATGCAAAGAGTATCACTTTTGATTGCCCAAGTTCGTAGAGTATCAAAACTTGCAGCTTCCGGCATTTACGACATGCGCAAAAGATAGCAGAGGTGCATTCTTCTCATTAGCGTGAGACACCATAAAAGGCCATAGGCAGATGGCTACTTTGGCGTGAGATAAAACCAATAGGATGATTTCACAACATCAATGAAGACGATCACCAATTGAAAATTATCAATAACCAAAAGCACTGAAATAATTGGGCAACATGTAACACCACCAATAGTTGGATTGTGAAGCACCAAACAATGATCAATTCATGATTCCAAATTCAGCACCGGAAATTTGATCTAAGGATGGCCATCGATTGATCCAAGGAAAAGAGAGAACAAAATTGATTTTGTTACATCCCCATATTTTTATGACCAAATAATTATTATTGTGATTGTTAATTTAGGGGTGTAAGTGGTTCGGACAAAATCAACGAAACTGAAAGTCCAAACCGAACCAAACCAAAAAAATATCCGACCTTGTTTGGTTCGGTTTCAAACCGATCCAAACCAATTCAAACCGATGTAGTTTGGTTTGGTTCATGGTTTTTCATTTCGAGATCCGTGGACCGGTGAACCAATCTGATGATAACTACACTGCTTAATTTACTAATAGTATCCCACCTCACACAAACTTATGGTTAATTTTTCATTTCACGTTGGAATTGGATTGATTTAGTTTGGATGTTTTTATTTAATTTCATGGCGACCATAATTTCATGATGTTTAAATTTCAAGATGTTTTAAGTTCAGTTTGCATGGATCTGTTATTTTAACTATGTTTTAATTTTAGGATGTTCTTTTTGGAATTTTTGTGTTTGTTTATGAATGATGCATGTATGGATCATGAATGATTGAAATATTTGAGTTTGATGAAGTTGTTTTTGAATAATGATGGATGAATGAGTCTTGGATCATATGTATGAAATATTGAGTAAGGTTAGTTATAAAAAGTTGTTTGAAAAATAGAGAACATGAAAAAACAAAATATGAAATACAATTATACAAAATTCTATGAAATATTTTGTGAGAATATGAATTTTTTTAATTGTATTTTTAAATAAACCGATCAATCGAACCAATCCAAACCGATTAGTTTGGTTTGGTTTCTTTTTTTAAAAACAGTGAAAACCGAACCAATCCAAACCGATGAAGGTTTCATCGGTTCGGACATTTTTTTAACTGAAAACCAATCCAAACTGTACACCCTTATTATTATTATTATTATTATTATTATTATTAGTTGTTAACCTTATTTAAGGAATGACCCTTTTGATATTGGCAAATAATGATGTTTATAATTTTTTAGTTAGTATAAGAAAATTGGGTCAAGTACATGAATTAGCACAACCAATTAGATTCAAGTCAATTGATCTTGAAGGTAGTTTTGAGAATACTATAATAGAGGAGGGTAAATTAGGAGTTGGCACAAATTAGGGGAAGGAACACAAGAGGCAGTAAGACAAAGAAAGAAAGAAAGAAAAACGTGAAGAGAAGGAGAGTAAAGAAAAAGAAAACGTAAGAAACAAAGAGGGTTGAGAGAGAGAGAGAGAGGCGACGAGAGATAGACGAGAGGTGGAGGGGTGAAATAGCAATGATTGATTGTGAGTGATGAGGGAACAGCCATGGGAGATTAGGGGCATGAACCTGAAGCTTCATCCACAAAGAAGAAAGAGAGGAACTCACCATTTGAGAAGGTAGGGTTCAATTTGTAGACCAAATTTGGGAATTTCACCACCACCATAAGAAACAATGAGGTAACATAGTCTTATTCCAAACTCTAAACCTCTCTAAGGTGTATTTAGGATTCTCTACTAATTAAGGTTTGTATGTGTTGATTTATGGTTAAAATTAAATTACAAATGTTCCGTGAGCATAGCTCAGTTGGTAAGACAATGCATTATTATATACAGGGTCTGGGTTCGAACTCCGGACACCCCACTTATTCACATTATAAGGTGAATTCTAGCAACTAGACTACCTGACCAAAAAAATAATAATTACAAATGAATGGAACAATTTTCTCTTAATAGGTAGTGAATTTCTTACTTAAGATGTGATCTCTGATTTAGGGATTTGAGTTTAAAGGAGGTAAAGTGGAATTTTCTAACTGAAATTATAATGTTAGAATGCTTGTAATTACGTACATGTGCAGATGAAATTATGAATATGATGATTGTCACTATATTCTTGAATTAGTTACTTGTAATGTTATTCGACCAAAATTGAGTATTATAATGATGAAATTAGGATCATACTAAATTGGGGGATTAAATCATGTTTGATATCATCAACTACTCTCTTTAGATATTGTTTGATGATGACAGTATGATGAAAATATGTTTAGGTTGTTGTTGATTGATTTTTGGGATTCCATTGGACATGTTTTACTTGCTAAAGAGAAAAGTGTATAAGTTATGTTACCTTGAAATTATTGGGATAGTGTCTGTTTGGAATTATACGATTTCATATGATTGACTAAGCATTGTACTGCAACGATTCCAATTAAAAGTGGTACGTGGCCTACCAAACATGCCTTTATGAATCAATTGAACCTGAGGAAAATATCACACCAACAGTAGAAGACACTACTAGTACTGTCTAACTATAACTAGCAGTAAGTTCTAACAATTTTGGCATGCAGGTGTTAGTAGTCAACAACTTCATGGGCTTAAAAGTACCTATTGTTTGGCTTGGACAATACTTAGCGGGTGTTTCTTTGGGATATGGATTTGGTGCTGTTACAGCAGGACGCTGTAATAGATTTTGGCCGTACGATCTTTAATTGACGGCTGAGATTGTTTTACCGTGTAAAAATGATTTTTAATCTGAACCGTCGGATCACAAATCAATGGCCAAGATTCCCTACAGCGTAAAACTGCGTGCTGCTTTTACAGCAGGAATCCTGGTCCGTTTGTTTGAGGGTTACAAAATTTATTCCCAGGTATTAATTTTCCCAGGAAAATGAAGGTGGAAATTTTATTCCCAGGAAAATATAGAAAAAAGTGTTTGGTTAATTGTTTAATTCATGGGAATTGTTTTAAAATAATTCCAAGGAATAAGTGAAATATGTTTGATTTGAGATGTAGAATCCTGGGAATGAACATTATAATTACATAAATATCCCTATTGTAAAAACTTTAAAAAATCTAAGCATTGCATTATCATTTCAATCATCAAGGAAATTATCTTCCTTCTCATTGCATTTACGTTCCTTCTTCCATTTATTCATCACGGTAATTCTCTAGGGGGACATTTTCCAACCAGTTCACCTTATAACGAACACATAAACTTGTTTCATTTCCTTGAAGTTTGCTCGAAAATATTTGTACAATATGTGAGTTTCTCTGTGAACTTACTGTGGCAGGCACCTTGTCTTAATCTGCACAAAAGATAACCATTTAAGAAAGGTTCTAGAGAAAACCCTCAAACCAATTTCATTAACTACCGTTGCCAACTTGCAACCCACAAAAGTGAAATAATTATTGATGGAAAATACAAAATGGTCATTAGTAAGATTAATATAAAGCCATTAATCGAGTACAAAGCAAAGAATGTGGTATTGGTTGTGATTCACAACTTCAAACAACAAAAGAAGAAATAACATAAAAATATTGCTTGGCATCTTCTATAGGTGCATTATTAAGAACGAAGCAATTTTAACCTACATAGATACAAGTCTCACATAACATAGATACAAGCTTCACATAGGTAGCTCAGTTGTTAGCTAAGGGACATTGAAAGAGTTTTAAGCAGGAGGTCCCAGATTCGATTCTGGAAATTAACATAACCAAAGTAGTGAAAAAAATCAAGGTAGTGAAAAAAGCTAGGGAAGTGAAAGAAGCTCTTAAGGAAGTGAAAGAACCTGCCACAGAAGAATAGATTGAAGAAAAGAAAGATCAGTCACATGTAACTCCATTGTAAACTTTCTTTGGTTGTTTAGTTTTGATTGTTTTCCTTTTTGGTTCAGTTTAAAAATACATTAATTTGACATATCAATAATCAATAATCTAATTTTCCCTAAAAAAATAATAATCAATAATCTAATTTAAACATATATGCACACTAATTTGTGTCAGCTTTGTACTTCTTTGGTCGTTTAGCATTATTTACATGCTTTAGAGTCAACCACAAAATCAACATTGTTGAACCGTATCTCGTATCCATTGTAATGCATGATATAAAGCAAGTGCTTCCTCTACATTGCCAAGCACCAGGGGCGAGAGACTCATGGTCTTAGCTAACATATACGCACCTTCATCATCGCGTAAACACATGCATATCCCAACCCGGTTCAAAACAGTGGAAAACGCTGCATTAATGTTACATTTTAAACGACCCGGGAGTGGTTTCTGCCAACGAGTGATGTCTGGAACACTAGTGGGCAGCAGCTGTTACCTTCAGCAATGTGAGAAGGCATGACAGCAGCAGAAATAGCAGTACCGTGCTGCTGTCTTGGTGAAGAATTAGGAGCCAACCATTCCTCTATGACGCGTCGAGCCCGACCCACCACTTGAGCACATGATTCATTCTTGTCCTGACAAAGTTTTAAATTACGGTGCTTCCAAATGCTCCAAATTATAGTTGTCAGCCTGTGACGAAGTCTGATTAAAGCTGCTACAATAGGAGGAAAATAGTTTCAGCTGCTGTTGATGTCCACTGAATCGCATGTTGCACTGCCTACCATAATCCTGCCAATTGCCAAACCTGAACAAAAAACGGGCAGTTGAAGAAAACATGATCGAGATCCTATACCTGATGGTCACAACTAACACAAAAAGTCGGGTACTGAACCCCTTTATATTGCAGCCGCATTCTAATTCTTCTACGCAATAGTGCTATAGCGTCAATATAGTCTCTACTTCACAATATTTCGTACCAAGTAGTGCATGATGAAACAATAACGATTTGTTCAAATTTCGCTATGCAATAGTTCTATAGCTGGTATTTAAGAACAACCTACCGATTTTGAGTGGTGATTACAAGGAGTGTCATAGAGTAATCAGTTCCTCCTCCACACACTCCAATCCAAGCACATTTAATTATTAAAAGCCACATACCAAAGCAGTGAAAACTAAATGATTCATATATTATGTAATGAATCTCTATGATTCTATTGAATGAATGATGACAGCATCATACAAGAGTTTATCATAACAATGAAGTAACAGACTCAATATGAACTTAACAAACTTGTAACAGAATCTGTCCTACTCGGCGTAGATGTTGACTTAGCTTATGCCGACAATTAACAGATTTAACAAATAAACACAAAACTTAGAACAAACTCATCAATTCAGCAAACATAAAATAAACATTTGTGATTATTGCATATATAGGGTCTGTTTGAGTTAACTTATTATTACAAAACTACAAATATAGCAAAATCACAAACACAATAACCATGATGATAATGACACCCACATTTCTTCAACAGGATCGAAATCATCAAGGTCAAACAAACCATTTTTGCCAAAAAATTATTCAGGCATCTAAGCAAACATCAAATCAGCTCTGAAAAATTACAAATGGTTCAATGTTGAGAAAAAGCAATAAGCAACAACAACAGAAGATAAAAAATCAGAGAAATTATACCAATCATCGAATCTATGTTGAGTAATGGAAGAATTGAGATGAAATTAGGTGGTACCTTGAACAGAAGAGTGAAATAAAAACCCAATCAGCAAGCAGTTGATGAACACACAAAGATCATGGGTTGTCTTTTATATAGAAGAACATGAGTGAAAATGTTCAGAGGGAATGGCAAGGGCAAAACTGGTATTTTATTGAAGATCATGGGTTTCCATTCCTGGGAATGAAACTTTCCCAAGCTATCGCATGGGAATAAAATGGAAGAAAAAAGGGTTGAACGTGGGGGAAAATGGGGGAGAACGTGGGTTTACTACTTTCCTGGGAAAAATGTAAACCTAGCATATTTGTGTGGTTTCCATCTACCAAACAAAGGAATATTCAATTCTAGCCTTAGATTCCTGGGAATTATTTTTTTAACCCTCAAACAAACACCCCCTTAGATTAACATAGAGATTATTATGCCACCGCTGATGAATTCAGTGAAGGTAGTAATAAGAAACTCATATTGCTAAGGTAAATACGATTAATAGATGTATCATTATGCATCTATGAAGTATATGAATTATTGATAATAATAATAATAACTATGATATAGATACCGGTAGTTGATTATGCTAACCGGTCAGCAGAGTACTCTGAGATAAAGAAAGTGCACTGCATGGCAAACCTGGGAAACGATGGAAATTCAGTAGAAAGGCAAATCCTGGGTGTTAGTTAAGTTATAAGTATGACACTGCATGGCAAACCTGGGAAACAATGGAAATCCAGTGGAAAGGCAAATCCTGAGTGTCCAGTTAAAGTAAATAACCTATGAATTTCTATGTATATAAACCATTGTTTATTTGGTAAAATGTTAGATAAGTAAAAGAGTTTATTAATTAGTAATATTGAGGAGAGGATTTTCTCCATGCCTAGTACACCGGGCATGACTGAGAACATCAAAGTGCATTTTATTTTATATTCTATCTTTATACTCACTATGTGTTAAGCTTGACATCGAAAAGTTGAAGAGTATGTATGGACTACTCATCAACAATTCAATGTAGAATTATTCGTTACCGGATCATAATCAGAGTCGTATATAAGAATGTAATTCTTGTTGTACATTTTAAAATATATGTAATTATAGTATTAAAGGTCCCAAAAGTATTCAAGCTTTATCAGTTTAGGTAATTTTGAAAAATTTACCTTGGTCTCTAGCACAGACATCTTCCCAGATGTTACAGATTTCCTCAAAAATCAATAACGTGATGATATGGAATAAATCACGAAATGGTAATAATGTGGAGAACCAGAAGATCAATCACCTAATCAATATGGAAAACTCACAATTGAAGAAAAACAACGCCCATTCTAGGGGAGTGAAACCCTACCTAAGCGTCTCCTTTGTCAACTGACTTCCCTTATTTGAAAAACCTCAAATCTTAGTCACTAAAGAATGAAGTACAGCTTTGTATTAGGTAGAGCTAATAATGTTGGACGAATTTTATCTAATAATTTGATTTTATAGGATTGAATTAGATACATGTGATGAGTTAGTCCGAAAACTTTAGAGGAGTGATAATTTATAATTGTCTCAAACGTTTTTTTTTTCCCCTCTTGTTTCTTACTCTTTCTTTTGCAAAACAAAAAAAAATCTCAACCATTGATTTGTGATTAGTCAACTCACAACAACATCAACAACAATCCACTTTTATCTCACTACGTAGGATCGGTTGCATCGATCAAATTATGTTATAATGTTCTATCATAAATCATATTCATGTCTAGCTCATTAATCTCAACATCTTTTATACTGTTTCTAGGTTTTTTTCTACCTCTTTTGATCTCACTATCTTTCATCTAATCCATTTTCCTTACTAGAGAATATACATGTCTAGTAACAAATCCAAATTAATTTAATTTAATTTAAGAGTTGTTATTTAGCACAGTATTTACGTGTAATCCAAATCCAAGAAATTATCCTTTTAGAATTCTTCTCTTTACCGAAACAATTTTGCTCATTCCCAAAGTAAATGATCAAAATACCCCTACGCATGTTAATTCACGCTAGTGTAATTTTTGCGCGAGTTAACTCATGCTGCGTGACTTAAGTCACGCAGAAAAATACACTGAACCCCAGTGTGAGTTAACTCACGCTGGTTTCCTTTCTGATTTTCTGTATGAACAGGCACTGAAATTCCAATATTTAGCAAACTATTCAAGTGCTGCAACAATTATAGTGCCTTCGTCTTATTATTAGTTAGCA
>Ga0315914_1009081_pt1 | contig 12941 bp, 8 predicted proteins | sample MpolenodulesMG_FD_203920 | JGI IMG/M metagenome (GOLD analysis project Ga0315914, IMG submission 203920) | Medicago polymorpha root nodule microbial communities from Los Angeles, California, United States - elongated nodules | ecosystem: Host-associated > Plants > Roots > Nodule | place: USA...
ACTCTCCTTGGAAGTGCAAGGGGGACAGGACTACTTCCGGTTTGTGGAAGGAACCTGTATAATTGCTTGTGTTCTTTCTTCCTCTGTTCTTTTCATTTATCCGCTGCACTAAGACTCTGAACTCACTTAGACTCTGACCCTGAGAACAGTTTTTCAGAACGTAAGAAAGAAGTTTTCGAAAACACAATTCAACCCCCCCTTCTTGTGGTTTTTCTCACCTTCAGAGTAGAGAAAAGATAAGAAAAATATTGGTTAATTACACCAATCCCTGCACAAACAACAACTTTGTCCTCAAGGTTGTGATTAGAACAAGCCTTAAAGAAACCACTATCTTTACAAGAGAAGATCCTTTCCTTGACAATAGGAAAAACCAACGTTTTGAGATGAATAATTCTCATGAGAAATTAAACCACTGCCAGAAACTGTTAGTGTTGCAGATCAAGTCATGACCCAATAAATGGTACTACTAACTCCACCTAAATTAAAAAACTGTTAAACTCTCCGATAGTTGCCTTCTAAAGCCAATGCTCAACTAGTTTGCAACATTCAATTTTACCAGTTAGACACACAGACATGAATGCTAGAGATAAGAGAATGGTATCACTACTGAAAACAAGAAAGTAACAAATAATATCACTCTCAACTCATTTGAATGTTGATACATCGTATTTCCAAGCACCACATGGTCATACAATTGTAGGCAAGAAGCAAATTAAATAAACACCAACATTGGGTTGCACTGGAGTATTTTTTTTACGAACCTATATGCTTTAAACCATGATTTTACAATTTGAAGACACATAGACATCTGTCTTTCGTGGAGGTAAAGCACCGGTTTTATCCATCAACCAATCAAACATGATTATAGACAATATTAGAATTCCAGTGTAGGTGGGTAAATTACTCCAATTTCCGTCTCGAAGCATATATTCAAAAAACCTAACTGCAGTAGGTGTTTTTCCATGTATTCCACATTCAAAGATCATTGCAAAGTACACTACCAAATTCTTCTTCATTAGGCCATGAAATAGCTCATATTCATTGTCAATGCTGCCATACTTTGCATACAAGTCAAGTAGTGCAATGACCAAATTATCATCCAGCACTATTCCATACAATTATGTGTGAATCAATCAAACGCCAATGTGCTAGACCCCCTAGCTGTAAACATGTTGATGTAACAATTACAAATGTTGTCTGGTTGTCTGAATGCAAAAAGATGCCATAGTTGTACAGTTTTTGACATATAATCTAAGAAATTAAAGAGTTACTACATTTGTGATTTAACAAATTAAAGGGTTCAATTTTCATCCATTATTAGTTTATGACACTACAAAGGCAAATTAGACCACACCAATTAGGCCTCAACAGAACAAGCAATCTAAGAAAAACAAAAACTACACAAGCACGCTACTGCTAATACTGTCTGCAACAAAACAACGAACCAACATATATCTTCACCAAAGCCTTATCACCTCAACAACACCACCACCTATGTTACCAATTAGGAAACCACCAACCAGCTACACAAGAGAGACCAAGATTTACTTTCTAGCCTTGCAGCACATCAATCATGATTGTAAATTTAGAAGTGATTATGATAAAATCCAACTTTGTAAAAACTCTTTACACTAACAGTGTAATAAAATAAAATGAAAATTAAAATTAAATGGGCTGATTTTGTGTTCTACCTAAATGATTGAAATCAATGTATTCTAAAACATTAACTGATTTGAGCTAAGGGACTAAAAGATTTGAAGAGTTCAAAGTTCAGGATTTAAGTACTGGTAAGGAGAAAAATACTAACATACTAACATTTGTCATTTAAATAGAAAAAAAGTGTAGTACGAGAGCGACAAACTTTTTTTAATTTTTGTTATATAAAAAGTGTGTGACAACATGCGAAGAACATTCCTTCAAAAAAAAAAAAAACATGCGAAGAACATGTGTTAAAAAAAATATAGAACACAAACGTTGTCTTCTCTTTTCTTCAATTCAGCTTATACTCTGATAAGAATATTCGAATATGGCTCTACAGAACGGATTAATTCTACATATTTTTCGGGTACTATTTCCATGCAAGAAACACATCATTTATGTCAATCTAATTTTTTTCGATAGAAGGGAGGGAAATGAAGAAGACAAAAGTGTTTGTCTGTTTCATTGGACGATTCATACTAGGGAAAATTCGTCATTGTCTTTTGTCCACATTGCCTTCAAAATTCCGTAATCCAAACAAAGTAATTAACAAGATGCTTATTCTTGACATAGTTAATCTCGATAGCATTGTTTGACCCTAAAAGGTACTCTCTTGGTTTCAAAACATGTTTTGTTTTATATTCAATATGTCTCATGATAAATATCACATTTATAAAAATAAATTATCTCAAAGAGTGTCACTTTCAAATGGAGTAAAAAACATTATATAGACAATGGGAGTAAAAAACATTTCTCAAAATGTGTGTTGTTTTATATTTTGAATACAACATTAGTTACTTTATTCAAATTATATCTCAAATCAATGTTGTTTCTATATCTTAAAAAAGATAATATAAAATTCCTTATGATTAATATCATATATTTAAGTATTTAACAACTACAATACAATTTTGTTAAAATTTTACAATAATTTTTTTTAGAACAATCATTGATTTATATTATAATTACATTTTTCAGTCTATATAAAAATTACAAATTTTAAGTGCATGCAAGGTTGTCAAAATTGGGATTTTACATCAGGTCGAAAGGGAAGAGCAAAATCGAAAATCGTAAAATCCTAATCAAAATCGAAGGATTTTACCTAACTACTTTTGTAGAATCCATATAAGAAATCGTAAAATCGCAATCAAAATTGATAGATTTTACCAAAACAAAAATAATGTTAGATATATGTTATAAATTCTATATAGTCATAAAATACTCGGTTTAAAGTTCACAAAATACTTATACATAAATGACTAAAAAAATGGACAAAATCTTTCAAAACCCTTTAAATTCCAGCGAATTTGTATGAATTTCACGATTTTGTGCGAATTTGATGCGATTTTACTAAGACTTTGCCTATTTTACGATTCTACTATGGATTTAACAACGATGAGTGCATGTATCACAGTTCTATAAATACTTAGCCCAGTAACATAAAAAGGCACATCATTGTAACAAAACCCAGAAAGCCATTGAGTGTAAGCCAAGTTATTACATTACAAGTTACATCTAACAAATAATAAACCATGTCAATGAGATTATCTACTAGAACCCTCATAATTCTTGCTCATGTGTGTCTCTTTATAACGACAACAACAATAGCTCAGTTTGTCTTCGACACAGTCGGAGAACCCGTTGAAGGCGACGAGGAATACTTCATCCGTCCAGTTATCACAAACAAAGGAGGACGTTCCACTATGGTCAGCAGAAATGAATCATGCCCTTTACATGTTGGTCTTGAGCTCACTGGCTTAGGACGCGGACTGGTTGTGAAATTCACACCTTATGCTCCCCATCACGACTTCGACGATGTGAGGGTTAACAGAGACTTGACAATAACATTCCAAGCATCATCAAGTTGTGTACAGTCAACAGAATGGAGATTGGGTGAGAAAGACGCCAAGAGTGGAAGAAGGTTGATCATCACTGGAAGAGATAGTGCTACTAATGGATCATATGGTAACTTCTTTAGGATTGTAGAGACCCCACTTGCAGGTATGTATAATATACAGTGGTGTCCTACAGAGGTATGTCCTAGTTGTAGATTTGAATGTGGGACTGTTGATATGCTGAATGAGAATGGTAAGATTTTGTTGGCCCTAGATGGTGGTCCCCTCCCTCTTGTTTTCCAGAAAGAATAATTTTTAATTTATAGGTACCCTTGTTTTATGTATTGTTCGTTTCAAATAATGAAATTGGAAGAGATATTACATGTACTTTGTTCTTGATTCATATACTAAAGCTCTAAAAGTTTGTGTAGAATTTTTATATTATATTTGAAGAATTTATCATCACTGTGTTATATTTTTAGTTCCTCTAATGGATGTTTTCATATGATTGAAGCAGAGACTGAACTAAGTACTTGGAATATGGGGCAGTCGCCAACCCAGGTCTTCAATTATATGTGGCATGTTCATGGCTAGAAATGAGTTGAGTCGATTCGACTCGATAAGAATTTGTTCGGTTCAAAACTCGACTCAAGTTTGACACAAACTCTTTTTTCTGCTCGATTTCGACTCATTTAAATTTCACAAACATTTCAGTTCGGCTCGTTAGGCTCAGTTTGTTTGTTCAAATCACATAACTAGAGCAACTCAACTCGATATAAAAATGTTCGCCTAGAAGCTCGACTCAAATTCGATCAAGCTCACTAAAAACTCAATTCGACTCGATAACAAATCAAATGAGTCCTGCACACCAGGGACAGAGCCAGAAAAATTTGTGGGGGGCGAAAATAACTCGTGTATTGTGGAGTCATTTTCTTTATTAAAATCTTATAAACTTACATTAATCCTTTTTTATTGTTTTAACTCACTTATTGTTAGGGACAAAGAGGTTTGGTAAATCAGTCATAGAACGATATAAATAGGGATCTATCGGCTCCATAAATAACTCGAATGATTTATTGTATTTAATAACTCATTATAGACAATACATTTTACTAATTCAACTGTTTAATAAAAAACTATTATCGAATAGATCTAACTTTGTAATTCAATTATTATTAAGATACCTTATTTTTATCCTATAAAAAAATACTACTCCTATTTTTAAAAGAGCCAAATTTAATGTACACACTTTTTAAACTAGAAAGCAACAATAACAGTTTAGCAAAAAAAAAGAGAAAGCAATAATAACATTATGAAAAGATGATAAAATGTACACCACCACCAAAAAAGTGATGGAATGTGGCAGCAAATAGAAAGCTTATGTAAATATCTCATTGTGTTATCACTTGGTTCGAGAGTTTTGAAGGGGAGGAGAGGGAATATTTTAAATTTAATGTGTTTGGTTCAATTTGTAGAAAGGGAGAGGAGCAAATCTCTTTAAAAAAAAAATTGCATTGTCAAAACTATTATTAAATTAATTTAAAATCTCAATATTAACCTTGTAACAACTTTTATTATTATTAGGTTATATTATCCTTGTAACAACATTATTAAAAAAAATAAAAAATTATGATCCTTGTAACAACTTTTATTATTATTATTAGATATATTATCTTTATAACAACTATTATTATGTTATCTATCACTCTTATTTCTTACACGTAAAAACCACTCTTCCAACCCTACCACTTCTTCGTTGTCGCCAACCACTGCTTCAGGCCTCCTCCAACGTGAACTGTGAGTAATCCATTATCTCATCTTCTACATCATGTTGTTATTAATTACATCGTTATTGTTTCATTCGTCTATAAAATCCTAAAAACAAGCATTTTTGTATATTTAATTATGTTTAAGGATAAAACAGTAAATTAATTTTAAAATTCCTCCCCTTCCCTTGTGAACCAAACATATTTTTAATTAAAATCTCTCCCCACCCCTCCCCTCTGTTGAACCAAACGAACCCTAAAGGGCGAGTATACGATGTTTCATATATATAGTCATAAAAACCTAGTCTTTGGGGGTGGCGAGAGCCCCTAAATCACTATACCTTATTTCATCCCTGATACAGACCAAAAGACTAAAAAGCTAAGAAATACATGTCTTTAACTTAAAAAAAAAAAAAAAAAACAGTAATACACTACGTTGTACCTCCAACTTCTTTTACATAAAGAAATTAATGAGATAGCATTGGTACCATAGTGCAACACTCACACATTCTTATTGTATAGCTTGTGTCCATGATACTCTCTTTTAAAGTTTCGATGTGGGACTTTAAAACTAGGGCTGGACAAAATTGTCCGACCCAAATCGGGCAATCCAACCCACTGCAAACCGAATCGGGCGGATTTAAACGGGTGGGCGGGTCTCATGGGTTAAATAAATGGATTGAGGTGGATAAGCATGGGCCGGTTCGGTTCATATTTAGTGGCCCAGCAGCACCCTAATTCGACTGGCCCAACCTTTAATAAGTGTTAAATTTACATAGATCCCAATATCTCTTGGCCAAGATTAAAAGTGACCAAATATATTCTAAGTCCAACCCAACACAAACAATACAACCTTACAGTTCTATCTAGTTTGTCATTTCTGATTCTCCCTTCCTGTTCATCTTCTTCCTTGATGACTTGACCTAAACTATGTAGCCTCCATCTCAATTCTTAAACCAAGTCAATTTCTTCCCTCAACCTACTTCTCTCTCTATCTTATTCTTGATTGTTGTTTCTTCTCTCCCTAAAGCAGCGGTGACCTCTCATATTGATTTGTGGGATTTTGATCTCATTATGCTCTTCACTGTTCTTCATATGATCTATTTTTTTTTTCTCTTTTCTATTGGATTGTCACGTTATTCTATGTTATTGAAAAGTTGGCCATTCAAATTTTGTTGATAATCATACAATCCTTCTTCTATGTTGATATATCTTGTTATTCTGCTGGTCTTTTAGCTTATGTTTAAACTGTTTCAACTTGCTCGATCGGCGGACGGAGATGGGTGGCGTATCCTCACTCGGGGTTTGCTTCGGATTTGGGTTTTTCACCTGAAATCCGACTGATCCGATCGTTTGTCCTGCCCTATTTAAAACCAAAGGGTTAGTAAATCTCAATATGCTTGCTAGTTTCCCTTTAAAAAATTAGGCTTAATTGACCATCCGGTTCCTTAACTTAATTCTTTTTTCATGATGGTCCCTTAACTAAGAAACATCTCAAACTGGTCCCTTGTATATTCTTCTGTTACCTATTTCGGTCCTCTCAGTTAGTATTATAATGTCTAATATTTTTAATATGATTTCAACTGTTTGATCCAGGTCTATTGTGTACAACACTGAACCGCCAACATCTAATCTTTTTTGTTTTTCTTCATCCTCTTCTCTCATCTTCTTCTTCATCTTCTTCAACATTTGTAAAAAAATCAACAAAAAAAATCCATAAAAAGAAAAAATTTAAATAATCAACCTCCTCCATCCCTTCATCTCTCTCACATGCAGTAACATCAATCTTTTAACAATCTTCTTCATCTTCTAACAATCTTCTCCAAATACAAAAACAAAATCAACAAAGTTCCAATCTTTATCATTACCTTTGTGTGGTTTCCTCTTCTTATTCTTTTCATAAATAACTTTTAAAATTTGCACTTCCACGTAGAAATATCATGAAGAAGAAACGGTGAGAAGCGGAATTCTTCACTTCTATGAAATTGGATCTCGAAGAAGAAACAAAATTCTGCATCTTCTAACATAAAAATGAAGAAGAAAAATGGATCTTGAATTCTGCACTTCTATGAAATTTTGAGAAACAGAATTACAGAAAAATGAATCTCGAAATTATGTACATCTATGAAATTGTGAAAAATTGATCTTGAAATTCTGCACTTCTATGACCATTGTTTCACTTCAAAAGGTTGATTTTTTATGACTTTGAAAAAGTTTAATTTACGGGTTTAAAGGGTTGTTGTTGTTTGATTTTCTGGGTTTGATATTATGTGTTGTTGTTGTTGATGAAAATGATTTGATTTTTATGAAGATAATTTTTTCTTCTTCTGGGTTATATGAAGATTTACTAAGGAGTATGAATGTGATGATAAAGGAGATGAAGGAACAAGAAGAAGAAGAAATAAGAAAAAAAGTTAGGTGTTGATGGTTCACTTTTTAAAAAAAATAATATCATAGGGTTAAAATTAAATGAATTTATAAAGTCTATGGTGTTATGGGATCAATTTGAAACACTTAATAGTTAGGAGATCAAAATGAAAAAAATTAAAGCAGTTAAGAGACCAGATTGATCAATTAAACCAAAAAATGAACCTGCCTGCTAATCTATCATACAATTCATAAACATATACTTATCCCGTACCACCATGCCTACTAAATGTAGCAATTTCATTCCACCAACACCATTTTATTTCATTATTCCTCCCTTCACACCTGAAACTACAACACCAACACAAACAACTTTCATCAATAATCACCTAAAAAAAAAACTTCCATCAATAAATAATATTTTAAATTTAAATCATAAAATTAGTAGATTTGTTATTTAAGGACTAAGCTTGAAAATAATAAGGGCATGTTTTTTCGAAAAAAAAATATGTTCTATGATGGCTTATATAAATGAAATTTTAAATTAACTTATATTTTTAACGAGCGGACTCATGAATCAAATGAGTCAAACTATACATAGCTCAAGTTTAACTCATTTATTTAACAGGCTTAGTTTTCGGCTCAAGTTCGACTGATTTGACTCATGAACCAAGTTCAACGAATTAATTACCGAATTGAGTCTCGAACTATTTTCGAGTTGGATCGGTTCATTGTCAGCCCTACCTGAAATGGATCCAAATAGAATCCAAGACTAACAAACGGTTGGACAGAAATACACAATGTCTTTGGACTTCAACACATATACCATGAACTTGCTTTTTGGTATTACAGTGGCAATAAGTTCCTACTCTTTGTATTTTCAGGCTATAGGGTAGAACCACACAAGTTTCTAGAGTACCACAACCGGTGCACCGAAACCCCTATCCTATATCATTTGAAATGCTTTTGTCCAACCGCACAAACGCTCAACCAGAAAGATGTGTGGTATTAAGAACTATGACCTCTTTACAACGCACAAATTGTGTTTGTGGAATATGCGATCAGTATAAATTGCATCTCTAATACTTGTGTAACTTGTAGAAATTCCAGAAATTTTATGAAGATGAGTTAACAAAATATGCGCATCCTTCCACGACTTTGTGTGGCCCAACTCGGGAAGGCTATATATTTTCAATCTTCAACGCAAAATTTGTGGACAATTCAGTCGAGACCACAGGCATCTAGGAAGCATTTTTCAAGGACAGCAACTTCAATGATGGAGATCTTCTAAAATTCACGTTCAGAGATGTTAAGATTAGCAATTGGGTGGACTTACAAAAAATAAATGATTAAAAATATGAACTATAATTAGTTGTTTTATGTTTTCTGCTTATCATAAAAAAGTAGTTGTGCTATATCACCAATTTAAACTCTTGCATAAAATATAAAAAAAAAAAAAAAGGTTAAATGAATTTATTTCATGTTTATCCATTATATTCTTTATTTATCTAGAAGAATAAACTTGTTGAAGAATCACAAAATTGGGTTCAAGACAAATACAATAATCTGATTGTTTTCAATTAAATACATGAATAACAAAATCAATTGATCAAATTATCAAACATCTCTTTGAAGTACACTTCTTCGAACTGACTCAACAAACTTCTCTTTACTCGAACCATATCTACATCCGTAAAAGAACATTGACCTTCAACCCGACCACCAAATTCATCGCGTCCAACGCCAACTTTATTGGACATGAAATTCACGCCATTAAACCCCATACTCTCCGACTTAAGCGCCGGGGAAAATGCAAGCCGAAAACAAAGCTGCAAAACAATGACAAAAAAAACCTTACAACTCACAACTATTTATAAAAGATGTTTATCACATACAACAAAATCCCAAATCTTTGTTCAACATCTAACAATTTACCACACCACAAAGGTGACGACCCCTTCCGAAAACCAAAATGAAGAGGGAAAAATGTATACCTTAACAGGTGTGTAATCTTCCCCCAAAGCAACCAATTCATCAATACATGGATGATATCTGCAAGCACCGATTAATCGTAACATCTATCGTCTATAATTGATTGACAACACTTGATTTCAACTATAAACAAAACAACTTTACCCAACATACTCTCCAAATAATTGGGGTGATGAAGACGCCTTTTTCTCTGCAAATTGATATAAACAAATGAAAGACAAAAGAAAAACATATGTAAACGACAAATTTACAATAAAGCAACTATATATATTTAGTTCACGAACAACGTAAAAACTTTAACAATAAAACAATCAACACTCATGTCTTTGATGTTAAGTAAACACAAGTCATCTTCAAACAAAATAAAAACAATACTTCCATTCTCATCATCAACTAAAATCTTCAATTTCATCATATACCAAACATTAAATAAAGTAAATAATAGCATAAAACACAAACACACATAGGCAAGGGCGAAGACTAACTTGGAAATCAAAGTGACCTCTTTTGTGAGACATTAATCACAACCATATGTTTTTCTAGACACAATGAGAATCTAACAACATTTACATGATGGATACAACCACTGTCCAGTTTAAATGAACTTAAATATCCTACCAAGGACAATAACAATACCATCCTTGTGGGACAATCTTAGACACGTAATAGTCTTTCTCGGATACATGCCAAGAAAATCAAGGTTTTCGCGCAACTCCTTCCGAAGAAATCGATGATGTAAAGACTTTGTTAAATCACTAAACAACGCAAACATCCTTAAAAAACAAATAGCAGTAGAATCAAAAAATCAATCATACATAAAATTATCACTTAAATAACATGATCAATATAAAATACTCACCCGTGTTTAAAATGAAGAAGTTCAACAATATGAGGGTTGGACAAAATGTAGCTAAGCTTTCAAGGCACCTTCAACCACTGAATTAACCAACAAAAATAACATTTTATAACAATTTCAAAACAAAGTGAACACAGATAATACTCATGTAAGACAATAATAATAAAATAATTCTATAATAACAAACACACTCATCTCCACATTTTGTGATCTTTACAAATTGCATCACAACGATAGGAATTCCGTCACATGCACTTGAAAACAAACACTGGAACTCATCGGCAAGGTCACCAATGAGCATATACCCAAATTTCCTACTAAATAAGAAATCAACAAATATTGAACATCACACAATCAAAGGTTACAACGTTGGCTGCGACCTCATCAAATTAGAGGCATTCTCAAAAGACAAAGAAACAATCACAGCAATGACATCTATATTGAATTAGAAAAACCATATGATCAAGCATAAGAAACGATAGATTATATTATAAAAAAAAAAGGTTATAAAAATCATAACAATTACATTGATGAATAAGAAAGAATTTAAAACAGATAACCAAATAAAAAACAAAACATACCAATAAAGAAAGGATATTTCTCATCAAGATTCAATAGCTGATGTGAATCTGTAACAACCAAGCTATACTTAGAAATATATCTGTTTTCAGACAAAACAACTAAACTTCTGGTGTTAAATAAAAGCTTGTATGGGTGGTGAGAAGAAAGATCAGACCAATGTTTGGGACAACATAAAAGAAAAATAAATTGTACACTTCTCCTTCAACAAATACACCCTGAAGCTTATAAATAAGATCTTTGGTTATCGTAGCATAGATCCTATTACCATGTACAAAAAAAAATCTCATTAAGCATCAACAACCAATGTAACAGATAAAATAAAGATAATCACAAGTATAATAGAAAACAAACATGGGCATCAAGCAAGATCATCTCTAAAGAGTTGCAAGCATAATTATTTTCCAAGCCAGTTACTTTCCAAATCCTAATAAGTCTGACTTTGAGGTCGAGTTTTCCAGGTTTAAAAGAAAATATTGGATCAAAAAAAATATTTGTTGAAAAGTTGAACAATAAAAAAACTAAAGTGGATACAACAACTGCGTTCGTAAAAGACAAGTAAGTGAAAGAAAAAAAATCTATAAAGATAAAGTAGGCACCTAAATATCACCAAGCCCTAAGAATAAATAAATTAAAAAAAAACATGTCATTTGTTCATTAAATGGTCACTCAGTAACACTTGAATGTACCATAACATTAAATATCTCAATATTATATTCCTTCTATCCTAGAGTATAAGCAGAAAAAGTCATTACACACTTATTAAGAAATTGACAACATGATAATCTGGAGTATAATTTCTTGTGCTCTCTTTCGAATTAGTTTTCCGAGAAGATGTAAAAACAATTACCATTTTTTCATTTGTTATGGAGAAAATGATAGGGAGAACGAATTAAATACAATTTGCATTTAATTTCACTTTGAAAAGATGATTCTATGAAATAACAAAATTAAGTATGAGAAAAGTTTATCTCTTTTACTTATAATTTGGGACGCGGAAAATGAGTTATATAACTTATAATTGGGGATGGAGAGTAGTTATTTTCACAAATAAATAATTATTAATTATACTAATTATTAACTATTTTCGACATTCGTCTTGAGTTTTTGGTTGTTTTTAAGTAGAGACATAGCCACCTCACAAATCTTTGTGAAAACATCATCAATACATAAAATAATCCAACACCATAACACTGATGAGTCGATAAATTAGTATTTTTAATATGTTATTTGAGATTATTATATTTAGATTTGATTTAGTTTTATTTAAATATTATTTCCTTTTTGAGCTATTTTACTTCAATTGCAAATAATTATATATCAGGAACAAATATCTTAAGATTCAGTCTTGGAGCAAAAGAAAGAGGATTAGGAGCTGATTTGGGATGAAAATATGAAATATGGGACAAAAATATGTCACCCCCAAAGCCAGAAACATGGGCACGGGCCGTGCCACCCTTCAGAGTCTTCTTTTGCTGCTTTTTGCTTTCCGGACAAGCTACCTATTTGCCTACTTCTGACCTAAAAGCCCGTGGGTTCTTGTGGAGCATTTTATGGTTATATTTCTTAGGGCTTAAGTCTTTGTAGGCTATAAATAGAGTAGCTAGCTATCACAACAAATCATCTTTTGTTCTTGGAATACAATAGGGACAATTGTCTTTCTTAATAAAAGTCCTTCTTTTACTTTCTTATTATTTATTTCATGTTCTTCTTCTCCTCTTCTATGGCTACGATGATCATGAGTGAGTAGACCTTTCTTGTCTTGGGATTGTTAGATAAGTCTAATGACGTAATCTCAATCAAACCAAGCCATAAACCCTAATTTTATATAAATCTACTTTCTAATCT
>Ga0315914_1009084_pt1 | contig 12939 bp, 19 predicted proteins | sample MpolenodulesMG_FD_203920 | JGI IMG/M metagenome (GOLD analysis project Ga0315914, IMG submission 203920) | Medicago polymorpha root nodule microbial communities from Los Angeles, California, United States - elongated nodules | ecosystem: Host-associated > Plants > Roots > Nodule | place: USA...
TCGTCTTAGGGTCGCTCTGATACATAACAGGATGGGGATATTTGCATTGTTTTCCATTCGTTACGTATTGTTCATGAACTATGTTGTTGAAACTATTTGAATTAGAATTTCATTAAAGTTGTTTACGTTGAGGCCGTAGTGCCAATGTTGTTGAATAATGAATTAATTTTCCGCTGCAATGTAATTGAATTTTGAGAAAGTTGTTTTAATAAATAGTAATTTTTCTCTATTTATATTTTAATGTAGTGTGACATTCTGTTTAATGTTGAATGCTCTGATTATATGTATTATTTACATTGTTGGGAAAACGGGGTGTTACAACCAGCGCAGGATGGGCCAGCAAAACCGTATCCTCGGTCTCATCCTCCCCAGGAAGGGAAGCATCACGGAGAGCATCCTCAAGCACTTTCTTCTCCACAACAAACTTAGCACGAACTTCCTTCAACTCGTGGTAGTACCGGGCCGCTAAATCTTCTTTCTCCTCCAGTGAAGCAAATAGTTTGTCCTTCTCTGAAGCAACCTTCTTTGCAGCTGCTAACTCAGCCTCCAGCTCTGCCATCCTCTTGGCCATTTCTTCCTTTTGTTGGGTGAGAGCATCAGAGCGTACCGCCTCTTCAGTGGAGAAGTTGTTCATATACACAGCAATCTCCAGGGCCTTCGTAGCATCGATGACTCCTTGCGTCACTGTCCGGGTCCGACCAGCAACCCCCAAGTCACGGATCACCTTCAATTCAGAATCACTCAGGTACATAGAAGCCTGGGAACTGAAGCTGCCAGACTCAGACCACACTTTGGGAAGCTGGAACAAACCTTCGCCAGCTGATGAGGTGTCCCGGGGAAGGGCTAGAGCTTGAGTCTGAACATGCTTACCCTATCAAGTGAAGCAATCTTTTTCCTTTTAAGGGGAACCTCCTCCTCCTTCATAGGGTCATCATGCACACGGGCAGGGAACCAAGCATCCGCCACCCTCTCTCGTCGTTCATCTCTCTTCCGACTGCCATTGCTCTAACTAGTAACCTTCTGGTTAGCCTTGTCCACCAGGGAACGAATGTGGGACATCTCTCCGGCATAAAGAAACACGAGCAAATCGTTAGTAAAGGGCATAAGTCAAACAAAGACAAAGAGCAACAAACTAAACCTACCCAAGAGTTCCATATGATCACTTGAAAGCACCAAGGAGCGGGTATCAATCACACGAGGCATATTAACTTTATTCCCTCGTGAGTCTAATGCAAGGTTACCATCCTCAGCTACCACATTCGATCGAGAAAAGGAACACACAAACTCAAGGATTCAAGCATAAACATGTCGGGTTCCGTTCGGACACGCCAATATAACTATGCCTAAACATGTCGGGTTCGTGCTTAATATGGTCTTTACTCCAATAAAAATGAAAGCGGGGAACCCAGGTAGACACGACCCCAACATCCTCATGAGGGTGTTCCCCTACTTTCAGAACGTTGTTCAACGCCATTTCAGTTCGCGGCCCAACCAGGTAGAACCTCCTCTGGAACTTCATGGTCTCACTATTGAAGGCCTCAAACATCATCTTATGCTGACGAAAGGACACCCAGTTATGTCCGCCATTTCTGTCCAATCCCCGCTGAACGGCGAAAATGGCGAAGAACAGGTCCTTAGTAAGCAGGAAAGCGCAAGAAGCAACACACCAATTCAAAACCCATCAAGTAGGCAAAAGAATTTGGACTTAGCTGAGAAGGGCACAACTCTGTCTATTCAAACACACTCATTCGGAAGGGAGACAAAGGAAGCCTAAAACCCACTTCCTGAAAGACAACCTCATACATGGGGATACGATTCACAGAAAATCGCGAATAGAGCCTGTCCGAGGTAGTAGGAAGGTTAATCTCCCAGTCTTCTTTCCTTCCAATCAAGCAACGCGGGATTTTCGCCGCCTTATTGGCCAAAAAGAGGGAAACCGCCTCCAAGGGTTCCTTCCCCACCCAAAAATGATAATGCGCAACTCCACTATCCTTGTTTGAATTTCTTGCCATAGTCTAACCTGTAAGGAAAAAGCAAAGATAGGATCAACCCAAAAGATCACACCCATCTCTCCTTCAAACCAACAGGTTTGATCGTCAGGAAAGGGTTTTTCAAAAAACTCTGCCGACACAACAACAATTCAAACAGGACAGACAAGGTCAGCAACCACAACGGCCATGCACGATGACAAAAACTAAAGCCTCTCGCCAATGTTTTCTCTAAAAGTACAGAAAACAGACAGCAAAACACCTAAGACTCCTCACACGCGGTGGAAACCACCATAACTAACGGCAGAACCATCGCGTCGAAGTAACTTCTACCCTAAAAACATGCATTTCTAACGGTTTCTTAAACAGGAAACTACAAAAGTCAAGCATGAAAACAAAGGGAAAAGATGTTATCAGAACATTACCTGTTACGATGAAGGAAGAACAGGGCTTGAAGCGAGAAGTTGAAGGATTGGAAAATGCTTCGTGTCTAAAAGAACTCTTAGAAGTTTTCTGAGTTTCTAAAATGTGAAGTGTTAAAAGTGTTCCAAACAAGCGTTTGAACTATTTATACCCGCTTCACAAACCTTTCAGAATCATGCAGTTACAATCCGACACAATCCTTCACATGCAACTCTCCACTCAAGTGGTAAACCCACGGTCCAGATCGAATCTAACCACGCATCCAAGGGCTCTGGTTAACGGTAGTGGCTCCTCAAATGACAGGGTTAAATCAACGGTTTTGATGACACTTTGGAAACACAAACCAAGAACACTCTTTAGGCACTAGGTACTCGAGTACCATAATAGCCTTTACACGTGTCATCCAAAAACCAAAGGTCATGTCTCCTCAATATTTCCCTCGAGACGTGGGCATTAATTGCTGAATGACAATCAACCAAACTCAAACGAGCACCCATGGGTCGGGCATAGATCATTCAACTACCGAACCTGTATGACTATAAAACAATATGCTAACGGTATGAGAAAGCGCGTCCCGACACACGCTCGCCTTATCTGCATGGCAATATAGCTGTTTAAGACAAACGGCTCCCGACATTCAAGACGTTATCACACGTCTCATCAGCGCGACCTATTCTCTGGTGAAGAACTTGCAAGGTATTCCATCGGAACCAACGATCTCTATCACGGAAGGTCGAGGAAGCTTCGAAAATAGAGGCGAGCACAAATTCTCTTTCTTATCACATGCTGAATACGAAACTAATCCTCCTCCGCGCCATCTACGAGCAGTAAATCCTGCCCGCCCTTAAGTCATTACTCTCCATCAAGAGCAACGACTTGGGGGGCTACTGTTCTGGACCGACCAAAAGGATCTTAGGCCCATTTACTTAGGCCCAATACTATCCAAAGTCCAAACACCACGTTTGGCTACATTACTTGCGACATACCCCTTCTCCGCGAGGGGGGTGTACGGAGCAAACATGACCGGTTCAAACGAGCCACAACGTCTCTTTGCCCGTTCCCGCAATTATTTCTCTGGCGGTTACACTTCCCACAATTTCGTAACCGCTGGACCCAGGTGTGCCATTACAACGGCTCTACAGCCCTCTACCTCTATATATAGGAGACTCTTAGCAGTCCCCAAGGTAGAATCTACTTTTCCTCTAAACCCTCACTCTCTGATCTCTACTAACTTGAGCGTCGGAGCACCTGCAGGTACACCCCCCCGGTTCCAAGAAGCACTCTTGACGCATTCTACCACCACTCAAACCACCGCATTTAAAGCAACGCATTTTGATCATGTATGATCAAATAATATATATTAAAAAACAATGTTACCAAAGCAATGGTGAGGTAAGACACATATTTAGACCACCGAATGTGATGTTTCTCTGATTTCTCATAGGAAATATACAACACAGGCAAAATTTGTCATTTTTTGTTGAATCCAAATTAAAAAAAAAAGTAAATGGTAGTTATAAGCTTGGTCGTGCAAATTACACGACAAATATTGTCGTGTATTTCAGCATTTTCCTATTTTTATACATGCCATTTTATTAATTTATATGATTTATCATTTATTTCCCTAAAAAAAATGATTTATCATTTATTTATTTTTCTATAACAATTATTACAATGATATGAATTCTTTTTTAATTATGTTGGCACAGGAAAATCATCATGATATTAAGCAGATATTTTTCAAAACAAATACCTATATTCTTTTTTCTCATCGGCCTGTTCTATAGTCACTTGATGAATTTTAAAATACCTTGTGTATAACCGCGAAACCTATATTTAAAGTATTGTTTTGTGCAGATTTTAGTTGTCAAAGTTACAAAGAGAGAGGTCTTTATTGGAAAACACCAATTTCAATAAGGAAAATTAGAACCCAACTTCTATCAAAGTTTGGATCTTCTCCATTTATAAATATCAACCAAAATTAAAATGGAATTATTTCATAAAAATAAAGCTGACTCTGCTAGAGGAAACTAAGATAGCCAACCCAACCTGTTTTATTTAATTTCATAATATTCGAACACAAAATAAGATGCAACAACAAACCATTTATATTTATTTTATACATTATTCTCAATCAAACACAACTATTATTTCACAATATTATCCCATTACTTAGTGTTTGATTAAGGGTGCTCGAATAGGAATTTCTTCGGTGAAGGTTGATTGAAGATGAACACATTGACACTCGTGTGCAACACATGCAATATATAGGTTACAGTCTGGGTTTTTCGCTTTGTGACAATCACTATCTTTGTTACAGTATTCTCTTCCGGCTTGTGATTCCATACACATATCTACATACACAAACAATACATGAAAATAATTAGAACAATATACAAAATAATTTACGGGTAAATTGGTTGATGTAAAAAATCAATAAAATAATCCAAAAACAATCCTCAAACCCTCATTATATTGATTTTAGACCTGATGCAATGATAAAAAGAACCAACAAGCACGTCATCGTTAAAGAAGATATTTTTGTTGTTTCCATATTTTTCATACAATACACTTCTCTTTACAAGTATGTTTATATTGACAATGATATTCCTGCCTTTTCTTTTGACAAGTATGTATACATATATATAGATGAAATACTTTTCAAAAAAATTAGTAGAAAATTAAATAAAAAAATGGTGAGCACCTTGATCATTAAATATTTTTAACTTATATTTATGACATACTATTCTTAAACATCTTTTAAGTCAGAATACTTTAAATCTTTCAAGTATTTACTATATAAAATAAAATTGAATTGACTAATTTTTTGATAGGAAATTGAATTCACATTATCAACGTGATCATGATGAAAAAAATCTATGGTAACTTTCGATTCTAAAGCGAAGTCCACATTATCAAAGGACATATCGCTCAACCACTCCAAAGCATGATCTTTTACTCCTTTGAAATATCTTCTTCTATACAAATGATCATTGTTCTTAGATCAATATTGTTTCTATTTTAAATTTTAGTACTTTTTACAACCATGTTTAGAACATTTTAAAAATTTATATCATCAATATGACTTAGTGGTGAAAGGACTAAGAAATTAGTTAACTCATTCTAACATTTAACGCTTGAAATTTAAAAGACCATTATCACCATTCATCAATAATATACAGATATTAGGTCATAGTCAGGTCCTCCAAAGAGAGGGATATAAAAAAAAATGGAGGATAAAATAAAAGAAGGAAAGGGGTGCAACTAGACAATAGCAAAATATAAATAAGGGTTAATAGGTCTTTACCCCCTTGTAATATAGGTCATTTCTGGTTTTCCCCCCTGTAAAATTTTTATTTTGATTCACCCCCCTGTAAAATATTTTTGTTTTGATTCACCAAAAAAATTTTTCTTGAAAAAATATATTTTACAGAGGGGTGAATCAAAATAAAAATTTTACAGGGGGAAAAACCAGAAATGACCTATATTACAGGGGGTAAAGACCTATTAACCCTATAAATAAAGTGATATATATTAATTTGGCTTAGAAATGACACAAGTATTAACATGTTTCAATGCCAAAAGGTGTTAACCAGACTCTGGGTGTCATGAGTTTGACCCCTCATGCTTATTTTTTGAGCCATGGCACAATAATATAGTCAAATAAAAACTAAAATAAATTAAAGGAATTTACAGATGTTAAGAATTTTAAAGTAGTAAGTTTGTTTTGGAATTTGTGCATTTTACATTAAATATATAACTTTTTAATAATTAATTGTTGTTTTTTTAATAATTTTTTTCTATTTTTAGTTCCTTTAACATGTGCCATATTTCACATGTTAGACAAACCATAATGCTCACATCAAAAAGTACATTGAAAACAAAGATAGGGAGGTTAGGTTGGGGTGGAGGAGGAGTTTTTTTTTTTTTTTTTTGATGAAGAGCATGTTGAAGAATGTATTGCCTTGCTGGGTAATGTTGCGGACAAATGGATCAAACAATGTAATTCAGAGGATGACTATTTGGTAAAAGGAGTTTACCACTTACTGTTTTGATCGAAGCATACTATTTGCGATCCTTTCTTAGAGGTTATTTGAGCAAATACGTACCTTTTAAATTTTTAAAAGATAATTTAATTCGTCGTGGAGTTGCTCCCATTGACTCATTGGTGTGTTTAGGAGGATGTGGGAAGGAGGAATTTATTAATCATATTTTCTTGGAATGTGATTTTTTTAGTAGCAATTGGCTTCATATTTTGCAATGGTTGGGAATTTGTAGTGTGTTACCTTATGATGTTCGTATGTATGCTTTGCAGTTTGGTGGTTAACATTTATTTCAGAAGGTCATTTGCCATTACTTCCAAGTGATCTGGTTAACATATATTTGAATTATTTGGAAGGAATGCAATTCTCGGATTTTTTTTCCAACAAATTAATTGTCTTAGGAGCATTTAATTGATCGTGTAAAACTTTTTTTCTTAATGGTGGCTGAAGACTCAAAAACTTCTTTTTTTTTTTTTTTACGGTCTAACTCATCTGTTTGTATTGGTTTGAACACCTCATAATATCGTTATTTCGACTTACGTTCTCTTGTTTTCTATGTGTATTTTTGACCATTTTTAAGCCCCTTTTAGGCATGCCTTATGCTTGTAAAAATAAGGTTTTTTAGTGTGTGTGTGTGTGTGTGTGTGTGTGTGTGTGTGTGTGTGTGTGTGTGTGTGTGTGTGTGTGTGTGTGTGTGTGTGTGTGTGTGTGTGTGTGTGTGTGTGTGTGTGTGTGTGTGTGTTATGAACTAGTCCACCAAAATTAGCGTTGTTATTTTTTTTATTCTTATTTTTTGAACAAATCAAAATGGAATATATTGCTCAAAAGGAGAATGATCACCCCGTACAAGGCATGCTAAAAGCGATGAATCACCCAAAGACTGTACAACAACTAGATACCTGGCACAGATGCCACCAAATAGAAAAATAAAGAACTACACGACATCCATACAAAGAAGTGGGTGTCTCCACCAATCATGAAAACCAAATGCAATTGACACAAAATTCGACGAAAGCCATAAAAAGGAATTCAGCTTCACCTTTTCGACAATATTGTGAGGATCAATGACCGCATTTTTGAAGATACAGTTGTTACTCTCCTTCCAAATTGTCTAAACACAAGCGAGCCAAATAACCTTAAGAAAAGAGTGAGAAGCTCGTGGCAAACCTGCCAAATGAGTAAACTGTAGGTAATGGTTTGTAATTGAACCTGGAAACACACAAGAAAAACCAATCCAATGACATATTACAAACCAAACGCTCCCAAACAAATCACATCCTATGAAGAGATGATCCGCAGTTTCAATGCAACCACATCCTCCAAGACACAAATTTTCATTAGGTTGGATAACATGTCGTCGCACCAAATTTGATCTTGTCGGAATTCTATCTTTCAAGAGACGCCAAGCAAAAAGAGAAACTTTTGTAGGAACCAATTTGTGCCACACGTCGTTGTTTGGATCAACGGTCACCTAATCATCCATAGATGTTAGAAAGCGGTAAGTCCCACGAACCGAGTATCCATGTATAGGATCAAGCAACCAACGCCACTGGTCCTGTAAATTTTCCTGCAAAGTAACATTATTCAATAAAGTCGCGCACTCCCTCACACTATCCTCCTCCCACGCCAACAACCGACGCCTCCACCCCCACCCACTACCTCCTTCGTCCCACCCCATTCTCGCCATATCCTCCACCGAACACTCCTTATGGACTGACAACTCATAAAGACGACTAAACTGACACTTTAAAGGAACTCCACCAAGCCAATTATCAGTCCAAAAGAAAGTGTTACGACCGTTACCTACCACCCGCCTAGAGTTATCATCGAACCAACTTCCTACTCCCGTTCCCACCCCTTCCCTCACGTGACACATCATCCTCCACTACACTGAAGCACTTCTACCCCCTTCCTTAACTCGGCCTCCTTCCTCCCCATGCCTAGCCTTTAAAACACGATACCACAACCCTTCCTTATCTGCCAACAACCTCCAGCACCACTTCCCTAACAAAGATAAATTAAATTCCCCTAACCTCCGAACCCCCAAACCACCACGGTCCACAGGTAAACAAATTGTATCCCAATTTATCCAAGCAATTTTTTTAGAGACCTCACAACCCCCCCCAATTTTTTTTTTTAAAGATAGATTCGGTAGAGGAAATTATACCTGTAGGTGCCTTGAAGAAGGAAAGAAAGTAAACCGGAAGAGAGGACAACACAGACTTCAGAGGAACCAGGCGACCACCAAATGATAAAAACTTATTATTCCAAGTCGACAGCCGAGCAATAATTCGATCAACCACAGGTTTCCAAAAACTGAGTTTCCTACCATCTCCACCAATAGGCATCCCCAAATACAAAAAAGGAATTGTACCAGTTCTACAATTCAACACTGAAGCTGCTTCTGACAACCAGGTTGGAGGAATATTAACACCTGTCAGCATACTTTTATTAAAATTTACCTTCAGCCCCGACATCTCCTCAAGTAATAACAACACAACCCGAATTGTACGCACATTCAACCAACATTTTTCACCAATAATGAGAGTATCATCGGCAAACTAAAGATGAGACAACTTGACCTCCCCTTGGGTTCCAACACCATATGGACGAAATAAATTATTGGACACCGAGGCCTTCATCAGAACATCAAAACCCTCTGCCGCCAATAAAAATAAAAAGGCGAGAGCGGGCCCCCCTGTCTAAGCCCCCTCTTGATAGGGAACTCCTCAGTCGGACTACCATTTACAAGAACTGAAGCAGTAGCCGTTCCTATGCACTCCATTATCCACTTCCGCCAAAGTGTTGGAAAATTCATACTCAACATCACAGAATTTAAATAATGGAGATCAATTGAATCGTATGCTTTTTCGAAATCAACTTTAAACAATAAAAAATCCTTGTTCATGCTTTTAGCTTCATCCACAACCTCATTCTCTATAAGGATGCCATCAAGAATCTGTTTGCCGTGAACAAAGGCTGATTGTGTATCTGACACCAACAAACCAATGATGAAACGTAATCGATTGGCAAGAACCTTTGCCAACACGTTATACATGCAGCCAACTAATGAAATTGGACGAAAATCAGCAATTTTTTAAGGACTTTCTATCTTCGGAATCAAAGCAATGAAAGTTGAGTTGATCCCTTTCGTTTTTTTTAAGAAGCTAAATTAACCCATCCAAATCGGCACTGGAGAGAATCGATGATCCCTTTCGTTAATCTCCCATTTCAATGGAATTCCACCAAAAATCGCATAAAATCATCTTTCAACTCATGCCAAAAATCTTTTATGAAACCAAAATTTATACTATCCGACACTGGACTTTTGAAACTCTCACACTCCCAAAGAGCCTTTTTTACTTCTTCCAAAGAGAAAGGGCGCACCAGATTACTAGCTTGACGATATGACAATTTTCGAAAATTCAAGCCTTGCACCTCAGGCCGAACAACGTCTGAAGCATGTTAATGACAAGCAAAGTGATTGAAAACAGTCGTACGAATATTCTGAACCCCTTCCACCAAAACCCCATTTACGTGAACCATATGTATAGAATTCCGACGTTGCCTGTTTGACATCATATTATGAAAGAATTTTGAATTCGCATCCCCTTCCTTCACCTAATTCATCCTCGCCTTCTGCCAATTCATACTAGTTTGCACACGAGACAATGAGTGAAGATTCACCGATAAATCATGAAGTTCCCCGATTTCTTTTTCTTGCAATTCGGCCTCCTCCCCTTGAGTGTCAAGAGAAGAAATTCGATTCTTAACTTCCATTATCTTGCCATCTATGAGTGAAAGAAAAAGGAAAATTATACTTATCGTCTCTTAACTTAATTTCAGATAACGGTTTAATGCTCTATCTTTTTCTTTTCACATCACTTTTGCCTTTTTTGAACTGTTTGTATATGATTTTTCAAGCATCAAATCCAAAATGCATAGGAAAACATGAGTGAAGTACCGTAGATTTGAATACTAAAAGCTCATATTAAAACAAAACTGTAAATTTTAATCTTGAAAATTGATATGCAAATTAATCCAAAGGACGAAAATGATGTGAAAAAAAGAAGATAAAGGACAAAATCGTTACATAATATTAAGTTAAGGGACCATAAGAGTAATTTTGCATAAAAATTATAATTATTATTGTGGATACGTGTACTTGTCTTGAATTGTTCGATTCTTTAGTTTTGTTTGACAAAAAATAGGGGAGAGTTGATAAATGTGATTATAGTAGATGAACTTAGAGTGAATAACTTATAAATTAACTTAAATAAATAAGTTAACTGATTGAACTTGTAGTGTTCGTTAAAGTTAACGGTTGAATTAGCTTATAAATATGAAGTGAAATAAAAAATAATATTTAATTAGTATTTAATTTTTAAAGTAAAATGACAAGGGGTAAAATTGTGGAAAAAAATGATAAACTATGTACCTTAAACTATAAGTTTCTATAATATGGACTTGTTTCAACGGTGAATTCTTCTAATTTAGTATATTTTTAATAAAATATTGTTTTTTTGGGATTTGTCCACATTTGGATCATTTTTAAGAGGTACATATAAAACACACCCTAAAACTATAAAATATTTGAACTAAAATACCAAAATAAATTATAAACTAGTAAAAAAATACTATAAGTTTGTGTGGAAAAATAAATTTGTGAGAACAGTATTGTTATCAAACCAGTCTTTTTTAGCGACAAAGGTATTCATCTAGTATGTTGGAATAAAATTGCTTGCTCAAGTACTCGGGCAGCCTTGGTATTAGACCAGTTAAGGATACTAATATTTGTCTTCTTGGTAAGCTTGTTAGGGATTTGGTCCAGTCATCCAATAAGCTTTGGGTCTATCTCCTCTCCAATAGATATGTTGTTGGTTCGCGCTTCCTCCATGCCGCTACCTATAACAGTGCCTCAGTCACTTGGTCTTCCATCATGAAATCAAAAAACATCATAAAAGATGGTTTCTCTTGGCGCACAGGATCATGTAGTTCTTCTTTTTGGTCTTGCCCCTAAGTTCCTTTGATAACTTAGGGCCCCTGACGCCCTTTATTGATATCCTCCACAAACCCTCATACTTTGGTTCTTTACACTCAGCTTCCTCCCATGGTGTTTGACAACATCAACAACATTCACCTCAAATTCAATGCTTCCCTAGAAGATGTTTTCATTTGGACAAGTAACAAAGTGGTACCAACACTACCAAAAGTGGGTATTCTTGGCTACTTTCTCACATGAATCTAGTAACTCTTTCTATCCCTAATCTCCCTTGGTCTTGTATTTGGATATTAAAGTTCCAAGAAAAGAAATTATATTTATATTTTGGTTGGCTTGCCATAAATCAGTTTTCACTTTCTCCTTACATAATCATATAAACATTGCTCCGGCTACTACATGTTCTAGATGTAATCTCCATGATGAGACATTCCTCCAATGTGTGTGTGTGTGTGATTGTCATACTTGAGAAGCATTTGGCATCTTTTAGGGTCCAATCATCCATATTTTTGCGTTATCATGGTTGAACATGATTGGCTTAAAGATGTTTTTTTGGGTCCTAATTCTTTCCTTTTCGCGGCTGTTCTTTGGGGGGCTTGGCGCCACCGAAACAACATGTGCTTCAGTAACAAAATTTGGTCCATAAGTTATCTATCTTTCTACATTCAGAATATGGTTGAAACTTTTAAAGCTTGCTTTAATCCAATCTCTAATGTTGCATCACAAGATAGACTCATAAAGTGGAATAACAACAATCACTCTAGCATCATCCTTAATGTTGATGGAAGCTTCCTAGGCTCCCTTATAAGAGTTAGGTTTGGTGGGCTCTCAAGAAATAATGAAGGCAATTACTTATCTGGTTTTTCGGGTTATATTCACAACTCTTCAGGTATTCTCCAAGTCGAGTTACTTGCTATTTATCAGGGCCTTGTGCTCTGGATATTAATGAGCTCGTTTGCTATTATGATTCCTTACATAGTATAAATATCATAAAAGGGCCATCGATGAAGTACTATGTCCCTGCTGTTTTGATTCAAGAAATTCATGATTTGATCCAGCAAAGCATTATTACTACTATTTGCCACACTCTTTGTGAAAAAAACAAGTGTGCAGATTTTATTACCAAGCTTGGAGCTTTATTGAATGTGGATTTCTTCATCCTTTCTTCTCCTCCGCATGAAATTCTGAGTCACCATGAGATTGACGCAATCTAAACCTTTTTCTTTAGAGAATAGTTTTTTCTGTCTCCCTTTTTTTTTTTCTTCTTCTTCTTCTTCTTCTCTTTTTGTTGTTTTGATTAGTGTCATACCCCCAATTTTTGACCTAAGACGTCACTGACACGTGTCGTTTGATGCTACGTTTATACGCCGTCTGACCCTGATCGATCTCTGCGTTTCAGTGAAAATTTCGGCAGAGAGGTATTTTAGAATACCTCATTTTTGGTTCCGAGTCGGGCCCTCTTCTCTCAATATTCATTTTTGTTTTT
>Ga0315914_1009085_pt1 | contig 12937 bp, 5 predicted proteins | sample MpolenodulesMG_FD_203920 | JGI IMG/M metagenome (GOLD analysis project Ga0315914, IMG submission 203920) | Medicago polymorpha root nodule microbial communities from Los Angeles, California, United States - elongated nodules | ecosystem: Host-associated > Plants > Roots > Nodule | place: USA...
TATATATATAGACTTACCATACCACTATTACCAAAAAAATTAAACAAGATATAGAGTGACCACCAGAAATACCAATCATTTTCTCCTTCTCTCTCCCCATCGTCTTCTCTTCCTATTCTCTCTTATTTATATATTCTAGATTAGATATCTGATGATATTCCAAATTGGTGCAAGCAAACTAATCGTCGCGTATGATACTTGACCCCTCATTTGTGTCTCCTACCTATTCCGATTTCTTCGTAGCATTGCTTATAGCACACTGCACAATCATCTTCAATATTAGTATTTCTTCACTCATACAAGTTACAACTACATAATAGCAACACCTTCCATCTATATAACTTCATATAAAGTTCTCCATACACAATACACATACACCATTATTCTCCCATTCTTTTTTCTTGAGTTGTAGAATCATATATACTTGCAATTATGAGAGTTGATGAATCCGTTAGTGTGATTGTTCGAGAGTTCGAAGTTAATAAAGATAAAGAAAGAGTAGAAGCAGTTGAAAGAACATGTGAAGTTGGACCTAGTAACCAACTTTCTCTCTTCACCTACATGCTTGGTGACCCCATTTGCAGGGTCCGCCACTCACCTTCTTTCCTCATGCTGGTATATATTCACAAAAATCATTCACTATTCTATTACTTACATTCTTCTCTCTAATATGTTTGCGCACTTTTCTTAATACGTGTGAGTTATTTTGTTTTGTAACTGACCAGAGATATGATATACTATGTTCTTGGTTTTAACAGGTGGCTGAAATTGATAAAGAAATAGTTGGAATGATAAGAGGATGCATAAAAACAGTCACATGCGGTAAAATCCTCTCAAGATCGAAAACATCTCTCACTAAACACATCCCAGTTTACACCAAACTCGCTTACATTTTAGGTCTTCGCGTTTCTCCTAATCAACGGTACGCTACCATTATCTTAAAATCGACCAGTGTATCAATTGTTTATGCAACTACCATTTGAGCTGTATTTACGCGACAATGTTAATATTATTTACGGTCTTTATTAATGTTTACTAACTAGTGTATCTTTTTGTACTGTTTTTGATGGTGCAGGAGAATGGGAATAGGGTTGAAGCTAGTGATAAAAATGGAGGCATGGTTTAAAGATAACGGCGCTGAATATTCATATATGGCAACCGAAGCCGAAAACTTAGCGTCCGTTAAACTTTTCACTGAAAAATGCGGTTATACAAAGTTCCGTACACCGTCAATTCTAGTCAACCCCGTTTACGCTCACAGAACAAAAATTTCAAGAAAAGTCACCATCATTCCGTTAACTCCTTCTGACGCCGTTATTCTCTACCGTAACCGTTACTCCACCACAGAGTTTTTCCCTAATGACATTGACGCTGTTCTTAATAACAAACTTAATCTAGGTACTTTTCTTGCCGTACCAAGTGGGTCCTACAGTGTCAAAACATGGCCTGGCCCAGATAGGTTTCTTTTGGACCCACCTTGTTCTTGGGCTATTTTAAGTGTTTGGAATTCTAAAGAGGTTTTTAAGCTCGAGGTGCGTGGCGCGTCGCGCGTCAAGCGAGGGCTTGCTAAAACGACACGTATTTTAGACCGGGCTTTGCCGTGGTTGAAGGTACCGTCGGTTCCGGATTTGTTTAGGCCTTTTGGGTTTCATTTTTTGTATGGGCTTGGGGGTGAAGGCCCGAAGAAAGTGAAGATGGTTAAGGCTCTTTGTGGGTTTGCGCATAATTTGGCTATGGAATGTGGGTGTGGGGTTGTGGCTACTGAGGTTGCTTCATGTGAACCATTGAGGTTTGGTATACCTCATTGGAAAATGCTATCTTGTGCTAATGATTTATGGTGTATTAAGAGGCTTGTTGATGATTATAGTGATGGTTCTGTTGGTGATTGGACCAAGTCTATGCCGGGGATTTCCATTTTTGTGGATCCTAGAGAGATTTAAGAAGTCGTTGTTGTGGTTACGCTGTGAACTATTACATTGTATCAAAATATGGTGGTTGAAATTGCATTCGCAATATCGTTGTGTAAACCTCAAAATCTTTTATACTGTGGTTACAATTACGGTTGCAAACTGCAATTTAAAATCATGGTCTATAGTCTTTCTCTATTTGTAGTTTCTTTTTTCAATCTAATTTTTCTCTAGTTTTTTACTCCATCCTTCAAATCTGTATACTTTATGAAATATATTATCTAGTTAGGTAGTGTCTTATTAGAAGATGGGAGTGGACTCAATGGAGAGAATTCAATTGAGGTATATATGTGAATTTTTCTTAGTTAAGTTGAAGGAATATCCCCATTCTCCATTCACAATCCTTTTGTCGTTATAAGAATTAGCTTTTTGGTGAATGGGTGTAGCTACCTTAGAAATTCTCTTGTCTATCATATATCTTTTTGTATTTGGACTTGCTTAATTGTATCATAATAGGTTAATATTCTTATATTCTACAAAATCTAAAATAATGCAAATTTGGAATCTATGACTATGCTACACAGTTTTATAATGGGGTTATGTGGCTTTAAGAGAAGGTGAGTGATATCAACTCGTGTATGAATCCCAATATCATTTTGTTTGGACATGTCCATATGTTGCCAAACTTTTCCTAAACCTTTTGACATTAATAATATTTATAATATCTTCTGTCGTTTGATAATAATATGCACACAACCAAGCCAAAGATGATCTTATCCTGCCCAACTTTGTTTCATGATTGATTTAGTTTTTGGTATTTTTCTTAATGGGGGAAGCATATGGGTCAAATGGCTCCCACATTAAGCTTAGTTCTAGCCAATATATACAAGTATTTAGCCTTTTTGAGATTCTCTTTTTAAATTAAAATAGGCAGGTATATGATTTTAATCTAACATATACAATTGGACATGCTTTATAGTTTCATTATGAAACAAGAACTTGACTTGAGTTATTTAACGTTGGTTCTTCTTGCAGTTGAATATAAATTTCTGCTGAGAATTTATTTTATTTTATTTTGGTGGTAACCGGGGCTTGAATCTTAGATCTTATATATAGTATGCATTGTCCCTACCAACTAATTTAAGCATATGAATACAAGGATTTTTTTTTTTTTATAAGAATGTTATAGCAGCTCCATTAAATAAATAAATAATGTTATAGAAGTAAATGAAAGAGGAAGGTATATCATCAGCAGTGTGACTCTATTGATTTTTTATGTTGACCTTTAAATTGGTCTCTTGTCATTTCCTTAGGTGTTTCAATTTGTAACGTAGCTGAGGGCCAAGAATACGACGATAGCTGCAACTTTTTTGTTAGAAAAAAAGATTTATAGACAACTAAAATCCTTTGGCACTTGAGAGAGAAAGTGATATTACATGTTGTTGATGTGATAAAAAGAGATGGACAAAAGAAAATGTTAATTAGTGTTTGGAAATTAGAAATGTACATATATTATTGTTCAATTTTGTAATGAAAATATCATATGTACATGCCATGTGATCAATATGTCGGTTACTTTGGAATGGAGGAGTATTTTTAAGAGTACAACATGATAACAGGAAAAAGTGAGTCCTCCCTCAAAAAAAAAAAAGTGAGTCCATAGAAATATCAATGGCGATTTTTTTTTAAGTAACCTTCGTGGCTAAAAATTCACGTTTAAAGTGAATAAATAAGAAATACCAAATTCGAATATGATCTATATAATAAAGGGTTAAATATGTTTTTCGTCCTTACATTTTGTCCTTCTTTGACAAATAGTCCTTACATTTCAATAAATATTTTTAAAATCCCTACATTTTTCCTTCGTTAGCACAAATAATTAACGAGAAGCTGACGTGGCAGCTAGTGGATCCCATTTTTTTAATGATTGAATTTGTTTTTGGTCTTTAGACTTTGTGTGATTTTGAAGAATAGTCTTTACATTTCAATAAATGTTTTTAAAATCCCTACATTTTTCCACCGTTAACAAAATTGGTCCCTATCGTCCATTTTCGCTAATCGGACAAACGGAACATGCCACATAGATGCCACCAAAGACATTTTAGTAATTTTCAATAAAGTGCGGGGCATAATTGATTTTTCAGCTGAACCTTCTTTCTCATCTTCATCATCTCTCCGCGTTTTCTCTATTTCTCCCCAACCACTATCAACCTCACACACTCATCCTCAACCACCACCATCCTCTCCACCATAAATTTGCTCAGATATGTTCTCTCTTGTCACTGCCAGCGACATCCTCTTCTCTCTCACGTTGTCAGGGAACCATTCAAACTGCAAGTGACAATGACAGACTAGATCGGAGTTAAAGTTGGAATTTTTGTGAGTAAAGTTTTGGGTAAAGGTGAATTAGGCCCATTCACTTTATTGGAAATTACTAAAATGTCCTGGGTGGCATCTATGTGGCATTTTCCGTTTGTCTGGTCAATGAAAATAGACGACAGGGACGAATTTTGTTAATGGTGGAAAAATGTAGGGATTTTAAAAACGGTTATTGAAATGCAAGGACTATTCTTCAAAGTCAAGCAAAATATAAGGACCAAAAACATATAACTCTTAAATAAAAAATGGGGTCCACTACCTGTCATGTCAGCTTCTCGTTAATTATTTAACAGCAGGGACTATTTGTGCTAACGGAGAAAAAATGTAAGGATTTTAAAAACATTTATTAAAATGTAAGGACTATTTATCAAAGAAGGGCAAAACGTAGGGATCAAAAACATATTTAACCCTATAATAAAACGTACTAAGTTATACTCACAGAATTCGATCAATCGACATACTCCTTTTAACCATGATGTGAAATATCTAACAAATTTTAACAAGAATTGATTATGTTTAAGGGATCAAACCAATATGTAATATTGACAATAGTAACACTTTGTAAGTTATTTTTTTCTTAATCTATTTGATAATTGTCGGTAAAATTATAAATAAAAATTGAAAATATTAAATCTTAAGAATGTGTAATTTCTTTTTTTATATATGAAGTTAAATTACCCTATTTTAATTGACATCGAGGAGAATCGAACCCAAAAACTTGAAGAAGGGAAGAATAAGTAATTTCTATTCTTTACTCTCATTATTTTTAAATTAATCCATCATAATTTCCATCATTAAAATCTTAAACTGTATATTTATTTTAGATATTATTTAGATTTAGTTATAAAATTTAATGAACCAACAAAAGAATCTCATGTGGTTAACTAGATTGGCAGAAAACTACAAAAAAATTATACAGATAATTTTGTTGGGTTTTGTTTTTAATAGTGCTTATTTTTTGTTTTTTATGGGCACTGTAGGCACATAGTAGAAAGCTAGTAATATGTAAAAGTAATGGTCAAAGAAAATATAACTGTATGTAGCAGTAGACTATCAAAAAAATTATACAGATAATTTTGTTTGGTTTTGTTTTTAATAGTGCTTATTTTTTGTTTTTTATGGGCACTGTAGGCACATAGTAGAAAGCTAGTAATATGTGAAAGTAATGGTCAAAGAAAATATAACTGTATGTAGCAGTAGACTATCACAAGAATTAACAAACTAATTTGCAAATGAACCCTATCAAATGATGAATCATTAAAAATAATATAAGTTTTATTTTTAGATAGAACAGTATTTGACAAAATTTGTTAAAATTCAGATCATTAAAGTCGTTTTTTCTAAGATAGGGAGGGTTAATAACAAAAATAAAACTCACACTAGAATTGCACCAAAATAGTCATATCGATATTACCAACTCACATGTTAGGACTTAGAAGGGTCTACTGTGAGATTTGGACTGGTCTGTTAGAAGATAACAAATTGGTGTGAATAGTGAACACGGATCGAGTCCCTATATTTAGTAAATATAGAATAATCAACTAGAATTATTAGGTAAACAATTTGCCATGCAAAATATAATTTCCTTTCTTAACCTACTTCACCCTATATTTTTCCAATGGTTTTAAAATTCCAACTCTTGTTACGACATGACTGCTGGTTAGAAAACGATATATATAGAGATGGAGTTTACCTAGAAGATGATAACATGGTAAATTTCAATAGCTAATAATCTTGATAAAAAAGATGAACAAATGGAATGGAATTGATTATTGATCACATACCTAGTATACCTACTTCCATTATTTGAAAAGTACAATAAGATCAACTTTCTCCCTATTTTTATGTGTCATGTTCCTACCAAGGATTGTGGCACCAAAATCATGAATTTTTTTAATTTTATTTTATCTATATAAATTTTCTTTAAAATAAAATTCAAAATTACCCCCCTCCTCCGATTATATACTCAACTAGGCCTTACATTGTGGCCTGCATTTTTTACACAGCATAATTTTTTAAAAGAAAACATATTCGACTGATGCAACCTTACATAGAAAATCTAATACCAAGACCTACATTATTTATCATTATACCAATCTTTGAAATATATTGATTGATTCCTCACAAACAAAAAATAATAATCAGTTTTTGAAAATATTCAACAGCCTTAGATCGACATTTTGAGTAGACAATGCATTCAGGTCAACCTTTCCAACTTTTAAATTGTATATTGTTAATTAGGTTCAAAAATTTCCACCTACAATTCTAAGTACTTGTAACTATCTGACATTAATTAAAACCAAAAAAGAAAAACAATATTACATATGCAATCTCTGTCTCTCTCTAATCCGCTTCTCCATGAAGAAAAAAAAGAGCAATGAATTGACTTTACACTACAGTCTATACTCTATACCGAGACCATTCTTATAATTTGGCCAATTCAACGAACCCATGCAAGTTTGAATTTTCTTATCCTACAAGAAATTAATAATTAAACCCCACATACATTAAATTGTAAGTACGATATTATTGGTATTAGTCAATTATATGTATGAATTGTTCGGCAAGGTTCGAATCGAAGATGCTAATTAGTCTTGCCTAATTGTCACTGATTAAACATATATTAGGTGTAAAGGCTCACTCTCCAAGTCACATTTTAGAGTTTTAAATAAACTAATAACATAGGTCATAGACAAGGACATAAAGAGTCATGAAATGAAGGAAAGGGATTGACAATTTGTTATGTACGAACTAAGAAGTGTGATAGAAAATTGAAAAATGTATTTTTTATCCTGGTCTCTGGGCACGAGTTTTTACTTCCTTAGTTGACGAACTAATCTGTTTGGATTTGCAAGACGGTCAGACTTTGTTTGCAAGTTTGAAAGGGAAGACTTGGGGGGAGAGTAGTAGTGAGAAAAAGAAAGAAATTTTTTATATTTCTAGAAATATTTTTACTATAGAGATTGATTATTATTTTTTAGGCATAGAGAATGATGAAAAACTAATGTTTATGATCAGTATAGTTTTAATTTTGAGAATGTAATAATAACATAGATTGAATAGGAAGTCTTGGTGCAATGGTAAAACTGTTGTCATATGATTGAAATGTCACGGTTTCAAATCCTGAAAACGACATCTTGTGTAAATAATAGGGTAAAGTTGTGTACAATACAACAAATAATGTGACCACTTCCCAAACCCTACGTATGCGGGAGTTTTACGCATCTGACTGCCCAAAAATAACATTGATTTAATTTGAAGACTTCATATAAAATATCAAAAACCCTCCAAAATCCTCCTCTAATACTAATTTTTTCCTCCAAATTAAAGGAAATTTTCTATTATGAAGAAAAATGAACCTAGAAGCTCTCCCAAAGTTCTATAGTCCTTCCACTTACTTTTTTTTTTTTTTTTGATTTCAAAGCTCTCCCCTCTTCTTTCTTTCAAACTCGTAAACAAAACCTAAAATATGACAAATATGACGGCATTGATTGAATTATTCTTTTTTTTTTCTTTTTTTTGAGCAAGATTGAATTATTCTTTTATAGACTTGATACTTAACAATTCATATTTACTACTCTGAAAAATGTTACAAGATAAAAATAAAAAATGTCCAACACCGTACTTATGAGACAATCATAAATTTACAAAGAAAAATATATATTGACACAAAAATCAAAACAATAGAAAGAGAAAGTAAAAACATAATGTGAGTATGAGTAAGAAAATTATCACAAAAACTGTTACAAATTAATTGTAAAAATATCATTTCTCGTAAACTACATACTTGCTTACGTGGTCAATTTTTTAATGTTGAAATATCATCTCTCTAATCTCAAGAGTTACATAATGATAATAGAGATTATATAAGATTGGTTTGTTATTGACGTCATAGAGCTGCAAAGGAAGGTGATAACGAGGAAGAGAGTTTGAGAAATTTGGAAAGAAAGAAATAGTAAGTTCTTTACAGATAATAATTGCTCAGCTTTACAGGTGGCATATAAGATCAAGTCACTCACATTTATGTGGTTGAAGGGAAAATATGTTTCACTTCCTCTCAATTATCATAGCTAGTGGCTTAGTCCGTTTACCATGCTAGGTGTAGGCTAATAGTTACTTCTTTTGTAACTTTTATTGGTTTAGGATCATTGTAATTATTGTTCTAACTTTGCTGGTTCTTCCTTAGTACACCTTGTACTAGGAAGGCCACTTTAATTTGGTAATATATTCCAATTTAGCCTCTTAAAAAAAAGGAGGAAGAGAGTTTAATCTTTACCTCCAATGAAATACTAATTACATTATCATTTGTAATTGAATTTTCTTTTTTTGGATGATACAAATAAGATAAAATTGCGTCATCAGTCATTTATTTATTTTAGGGTTAATTAAGTTTTCAATCCCTATAAATATTCACAGTTTTGTTATTAGTCCCTACAAAATAAAATCACACTTTTTAGTTCCTGTGACATTTTCCTTAAGCATTTTAAGGACCAAAAATGTTGATGGAAATTTTTGACAGGGGCTAAAAATGCTCATGGAAAAATTTTATAGGGACTAAAGATGCTGATGGAAAATTTTATAGGGACTAAAAAGTGTGATTTTATTTTGTAGGGACTAAAAAAAAAATTCTGAATATTTATAAGGACCAATTACTTAATTAACCCTTTATTTTATAAAATAATTGTCAATGTGTCATTTTATTTTGTTAAGCTATTCTTTTCATCCAACTCTATTAGGTATCGTTTGTTTGAAGAGAAAGTTTAAGGATGGATAGTTGCACGGAAAGAAAGTGTGTTGATAAACATTCCTTCTACCGTTTGGCATGTCCATAAGAGAGGATGGAAAGCTTTAATTTGGTGGGTCCCACACCTGAAACCTTTCCTTCTCAAATTGCGCAGAAAGCCGGAAGAAACTATGCTTTGGGCATCTAATATGGTAAAATGACAAAAACAACCTCACTTATGAAACATTTTTCTAAAACGGTGCAGTCTTTTTTTTCCCCTTCCTTAAATTATGTTCAATATTTTTAATATAATGTTCCGTTTTTTGTGACTATTGTTTCGGGAAAAAATCTATGGTAATTTTGTATGGATATACAGAATCAGGTTTTATCCCGCTATATATACATACATATATATCATGGTCAATATATATGTCCATATTAATACAAGGGTATTTATGTAAACTAATAATTATATACCTTTCTTTCCTTCCACTTTCTTATCACTTTCACTTATACCAAACAATTAAAATAATCAGTTCACTTTCTACTCACTTTCATTCATTTACTATTCTTTCCTCTTACTATCTTTCCTTCCACTTTTTTCTCTCATCCAAACGAAGCCTTAAGGTTTTGTGTAAAACAAACCGTTAAATATTCTAAAGAATACTTCTCAACTCATTGCTGATAACGATAGAAAAGTCACAATCTTATATAACAACAGCAAAAGATCGTTTTGATTTTGTGTGACATTGATGGATAGAGATTGTAAATTTTGACTTAATATTTGAGGTGTTATTTTGATAGATATTATTTTTTTCTGAAAGGTTTATTTTGATAGACTGGTTATGTATTTGTCTTTGAAACGACCACATAGGACTTTTTGTAACATATATGGATGGATGAAAAAAGAGGATCCGTCCATCTAATATGTTGTTGAAGTTTAAAGACTTAAGAGTATGTTCGGATATACGTGTTGTATGGTCATAACCGTACAATTGAAGATCTTTTCACGATGAAAATCAGAAGCGAATTTGTTGTAGCTTATTTAGCCTATTGATCAATCTTCTTTTTTAGCTATTCAATACAATTTGTTAGCCAGCGTATTGATCAATAAAAAAGCTGATAACTATACAAATTAGTCAAGCTTTTGGGAGAAAAAATAGAGCATGAAAGAAAAAGCAACGGATGAAATGCATTCATTTTGCTTCGTCTCTTATTACTCATCATTGATTCCTTTCAACAAATACGCAATAATCTTGTCATATTATAATTAATAGGCAAGTTTTAAAGGTGTAAATTATTTTACACGTGTATCTAATGATGTGTTGTAACATCAATTAATGATTATAATAACTCATGTGTTACATGTTTTTCATTTTCAATAATTGATGTGTCAATGTATCATTGAATGCATGTGTAAAATAATTGTATACCGACTGTACTTATTAATTAAATTTTTAATATATATTTTTTTTAAAGGCAAAATGAAATATCTTAATACCAGAAATCATTCCTCCAACACAAGGCGTACCAGGGTCGAATGAAACAATTACAACGTCAGTAGAGTTCAAAACAAATGGACAACAAAACCAACAAGGATTAGCCAATGCCTAAACGCGTCAGAGGGTTAAAACACTAATTATAATAACCGAATGCGATGTTTTCAAGTTTTGCCTTTAACCATAAAAAAGGCAGCAACTTAATATTATCTAAAAGCTGAATTAAAGTGCTTGCTTCATTATTAAAAATCCTAATGTTTTTTTCCTTTCAGAGAACCCAAGTGCACACTAACCATATGAGAGTCATATATAAGCGTCTTAATCTTGAGAAACCTTCCATATTGTCAAACTGTAACAACTGATCCGAAATACCTGTTGGACTAGCCGAAGAAAAATCAAGCCAATTATATGATGAATGCCACATAGAGCTAAAAAAGTTGCATAACATAAACAAATTTAGTTTAACTTCAAAATTTATTTAAATTTTATTTTACAATAAGTATCGAATTATATTAAATTCATTTAAATTACTAGTTGGCCTAATTATTAATTTATATTTTTTAAGGGAATTATTTATTCAAATTTTTTTTGAAGAAGTTAAAATGAAATATATTACTGTAGCCTGGAAATTTCAGCACAAGAAGTGCAAAAACCCCAGCTGATAGAGTATCAAATTACAACCTCATAACAAAGGGTAACAAAATAACAAGATCAAATGACAAAACTCCCCATTACAGATAAATACCCAGACAAGGTAAAGAGTTCAACCACCACAAATGATAGGAAAAAGTAAAGTTAGGACGGTTCGCTTTCAGCCACCAGTATGATTGAAGTTTAATTTTATCTAGTAATTGATGTAACGGGACCTCTTTTTGATGAAAGACTCGAGCGTTTCTTTCTATCCAAATTACCCACACACAAGAAAGCCATATGAGATTAAAAGCTGAGCGGTTGCGTTTGGAAAACCCGCCTAAGGTGCCAAATTGATACAAATGATCTGACACATGTTCAGGAAACCCTATGTGGTACCTGAGCCAATGAGAAATACCATACCACAGTTTACCAAAAAAATCACAAGAGAAGAACAAGTGTTTTGCGTCTTCCATCATGCCACATCCACCCATACAAAGTTGAGCATTTGGTTGTAAAATTTGTCTTTTAACTAAATTGTCTGTTGTTGGTAACCTATTACGCATCAGACGCCAAGCAAAGAGACTGACTTTTAAAGGCACTTCCTTATTCCAAATTTCAGTTACGTGATCAGCTGCCAAGTTGTTATTTGTTGATGACAACAAGTGATTATAAGCACTTGTGACATTATATTTGTTGGATGCATGTAAATTCCAAATCCACCTGTCAGAATGAGTAAGTTGCAAAATAATATTAGTTAAAAAATCACAACACTCCCGCACTTTCTCCTCCTCCCAAGCTAACAAGCGACGCCGCCACTTCCAAGGTTCACCCTCCTCCCCCCACCCAAGCGAATACATTTCAGCCACCATTGCCATTTTATTAGTAGCAAGATCAATAAGGCGGCTAAAACTATTTTTCAAAACCATACCATCAATCCAAGGATCCCACCAAAATAAAGTTTGTGTGCCATCTCCTACCTCCCGTCCAATATTAGAATCAAACCACCGACCACCTCCCACACCAGCCCCATTTTTAATATTTATTCAAATTAACGATAAATATAATACTCCATCCAATCACATTCATAAGAAAAAAACAATTTTTCAATTTCATTGAATAACTCCCTCTGGTCTATATATATGTCATATACATTAGTTATTCAATGAACTTAAAAAATTGTTTTTTTACTTATAAATATGACTGAAGGAAGTAAGTAATTAGTAAGTACTTCCTCTGTCTTTAAATATAAATACTTATTTGATTAAAAATTCGACCTTAAATATAAGCCAATTTTCAACTTATTAGATATATTTTTTGTTTCTTTTCCAAATAAACCCCTAGTTAATATCACTAAGTGCCTTTGAATAGGAAAAGTTAAAATTTACTATGCATATATACAAAGGTATACATAAAATGAAATAAAATAGATACATTAACTACACTACTAATTTTTGTAATAAGAGTGAAAAAAAATAGGTGCTTGTATTGAGGAAGGAAGGAGTATATAATATTAGTCAAATAACCTCTCAAAAAATATATTAGTCAAATAAGTAAGTTAACGATTATTTGATATTTTTACAAGATAAATTTAATATCATTACTGAAGTAGCAATAAACGTCATAAGAAAGGGGGGGTTTGAATTGTAACCCTTTTAAAAATTATTCCTGCAACTTAAATAAGTATATATGCTCAAGAAAATATTTGGTTAGTAATAAAATATTATAATATTAGGACCAGAGAACTCTGGATAATTATAATAAATAAAAGGACCAGAAAGTTCTGGAATAAAAGACTG
>Ga0315914_1009089_pt1 | contig 12933 bp, 8 predicted proteins | sample MpolenodulesMG_FD_203920 | JGI IMG/M metagenome (GOLD analysis project Ga0315914, IMG submission 203920) | Medicago polymorpha root nodule microbial communities from Los Angeles, California, United States - elongated nodules | ecosystem: Host-associated > Plants > Roots > Nodule | place: USA...
GTTATTAGTTTGTAAATGAACGTTAGATTTGAGAAATTTAATTACTCGTGCCCATGTGTGTTTCCCTTCTAGTCGGTGGTGGTTGTTGTCTCCTCACTAAGTCCTTGTGGCTTACTCTTTCTTTTTTCTATTTTTTTTTCCAGATTCCTGAGCAGCTGAGTAGGAAGCTGCAAGTAGATTCAAAGTTCATCATTTTCACTTTTTGGTAGGCCTCCTTGATGGATGGCTCTTTTGCTTATGTAAATATTCAGTCAATGTATCTGCAACTATATGGAGTCTAGAAATGTCTCATTTTGAGTTGTACAAATATGTAAAAATGTTTTTTTTTGAGTTTCTAGTTGATCGAACAGGTTTATGGACATGATTCTTATCATTGGAAACGTTAAACATACAGGGGATACTCTGTCCAAATTTCTGTAAATATTATTTTGATGAAAATGGTTATGTGTAAATTATTCATTCGTCACTTGTCAAGTTTGGTCGTTAGGCTTGCCGGACTAAAATGTATAAGTTTGTGCGCCGGTCACGATTTTTGTTCTTGGGTCGTGACATTTGTTGCGTTGCATTTTATATGTTTTGTGTTTGATTTTTTCTAGTTGATTGTTTCATTTTCAGTCAAAAATTATGTATGAGACTGCCAACAAGCGTTATGCTCATGTTGACTGCCATCGACGTGTGGATCATGTTAAAGTAAGCTTTACATTTAGAAAAATATCTCCAGCTTATGTTTAACAGTTTTTTAACCTATTGAAAATAGGTTTTGAGAAGTGATGTTATGATGTTTCAAGAGAATAAAATATGATTTTTATTTTATCTGTTTGTTTTTAGTTATACTTGCAAATTAATCTATATACACTATCTGTTTTTAGTTATACTTGCTAATTAATTAGCTTACTTGCATAGGTTTTGTGCAGTAATGCATATATTTAATAATTATTTGTGGTATTCGTGTAATTTGCAAACTACAATATTATGGAGGACTAAAATTACGATTAAAATTTTATAGAGACTAAACTTAAAAACTCATGATTTTGTAAAAATTAAAAACATATTTAACCCATATAAATAATAGATAGAATACAGTAATATGACTAGCCATATCTATCATTTGATATGAATTGCTAAATAACCAGTTTAGCTTGAAATATCAGGTGTTTTTTTAACTCTACCATACTTCATGTAAAATACTAATCATTTCAATGTTGTTCTTATTGATCGTAAATATTTTGGATTTGATATTAATTACATATTTGATATGATCGTATTTTTTTAGAGAGTGTAACTTTAAAGGTTGACTTGTGTTGTAGTTTACACGACAAGATGTAGAGTTACAATAGTTAGGGCTTTGCAACATGGTTGAAGACTTAACAAGGTTATGTGTGTGTAGCCCAATATCATAAAAGAGCTGCATAGCCCAATATCATCATACTTACGTGCATCATTAGCCAATGGGATTGTAGAGCGGGTACTAATATTACAAATTGATGCATTTTGGTTAAAAGACCCGAAGTCGTAAAGCCTTGGGTAAAAATAACACTTGGTGCGATTATTGTACTTAAAAGGTTTTTCTCCTTTATGAAAAATGGAAAAACCCCATGAAAGAAAGATTAGTGATTCATATAAATCACTAAATGGTAAATGGCCAGAAAAAAACCAACGAGTAATTAACAATCCCGTTACACAGAAAAAAGTTATCATCATGGCTTTTTTGGACAAATCATATAATCCTACGATTTCATTGACTAATATGGTTATCAAATGAATTGAAATAACAATTGATATGACGGAAAACGATATATGAGTTAATATATGCTCTAAAGTTGAAAATATCATATCTATAATGAAAATAAATATCTATAATGAAAATAAAAAAGGTATGAATACTAGGAATAGAAATAGGGAATTGAATTCATTATAGGACTTCTTCTTTTCAAATTTTAATAAGATAAGATAGGATGCCATGCCGATACTCGGACTCGAACCAAGATGCTCTAGCACTGCTTCCTAAGAGCAGCGTGTCTACCAATTTCACCATAGCGGCTTACTCGAAATCATGATAACCAACTCTTTAGTCAATCGTCGAGATTGAAAGAATCACTTAAAGTGCACTATTTATTGAGTACATTTCTTTACTAAACATTTAGTATAAATTGAGAATAAGAAGTAAATTTAAAATTTGTATTTATTCGAATATAAAAAATATGAAAAAATAATAATAGAAATTCATATAGAAATCAAAATGTTCTATTTTTTTTTTCTTTTCATTTTTTTGGAATGTAGTGTTAAATTTGAAAACGAAAATGAAAAAAAAATAATAATTAGATTCTATATATTTAGAATCTATTATATCTATATATAATAGATTCTAAATATATGTTCCATATTCTAGACTAGTATTAGTATAAAATGAGTATTAAAGAATACTCTTTGAATCGAGCTAATTTATATTATTCCAATCCAACATTTTTATTTGTTACCAAAAAAAACTTTTTGATTTACCATATGAAAAACTTTATCCTAAAAAAATGCATCAAGTTTTCGATGGTCATACACACCATTTCAAACTCTGAAAATGCAATTCTCAAGTCGAGTACATCGTCTTCTTGTTTACACAAAAAAACACAAGAAATACCATAACTAAATTTTATTACTGTATCAATCATAAGTCTTGACGAAGTGGCAGTTCCAATGTCTCCCTTTGAACACATAAAGGGTATGCACGAGACAATCTTCTGCTTGTTTTGAACATAAAGAAGCTTTGATTTGATTGCCCTTTTGGTTGTTTTATAAGCTTGGTATAATATGTACCTTTCAGGATGGTATTTAGCTAGACACTAATAAAAAATTCAAGAAAACAAGTCTTAATCTTCTTTTTTGTAAGTTTAATTCAGTTAACAAAGACATTATGGTTGAAATTCGAACCTCAGATGTCTCTTTAAATTAAAAAGTGAATTTCTAACCATCAGAATAATTGGAAAAAAAAAAGTCTTGATCTAACTGGTGTGTTGATAGTTTTTCAATTCATTCATCCAGCCAAATAAATTATTGGCAACCGGTTTATCAGAAATTGTAGGGTACAGGTGAACTAATATATAGTATCTTAGTAGTAATCACTCTTTTAAAAACTAGTGTAACTTTTTCCTAAAAAAAAAAAGAACTAGTGTAACTCTGATTAAAGGTAGCTGAACTAATATACTAGCAGTGGTAACTAAAAGTCTGCATGAGAAGTCAAAAGGAGCAAACAAAAGGAAAAGCCAAAAGGAAAAGAGAGACAAGAAAAACTAAGGGTTTAAATATAAAAAGAAGCAAATTTTTAAATATTATTGGAGTTAAGGTTCAAAAGAGTTAGAGATCAATTAGATCATGAGTCTCAACTAGGATGAAATAGAAAATACTAACAGCAATTAATTAAAAAGATTCAAAGATTGTTTTTAGTTTCAAAATATATTATGTAAATATTTAACAAGAAACTAATAAATAAATGCTAAGTACTACTAAAGGGATTCAGATTTTTTGACCAAAAAAGAAGGTATTCAGATTTTTAAAATTAAAACATTCGTTTTTTCTTTCTCAATTATGCAGGTTCAGGATCTGTCTGTCTCCAGTCCACCCTGACTGTGGACCAGTGCATGCATGACCATGTTGCTTTTCTCGTTTTTGTTTGTGTGTGCTCCCTTTTACCACCATGCTAGAGCGCACATCACCAAGCAAATTAGCAAAGAAATAAGAGTACTTTATTAAAAACTAATTTATCTCCAAATTTACAACGGCATTTTAAAGACAATCATAGTTTAATACGTGGGAAATACTTGCTTGCGCACAAGTGTTTGATCACAAATTTTAGACACATATATATAATTGAGAAAAAGATAGATAGAGAAAATAATTAAATAATACTTATTTTTTAAATAATTAAATAAAAAGTATTTTGTATGTGTCTAAAAGGTTGTGTCTAAGTTAGACTTTCTTTAATAGGTACCGCTAATCGGTACCTTGAGGATTGGTTAAGGGAGAAAGTCTTGGTTAAACATATACCCAACACTTTAATCTTGGACATACTCACGTAAAACTAATATAATTAAATAAAATGTGTTGAGTTTGATATATTATAATTTTTTTTTTTGGTTTTATGTGTTTGTCTAAAATTGAAGTGTTGAGTATGTGTTCAATCAAGACTTTATCTGACTAAGAAATCCAAAGATAAAAAGTTTATCTTAAAAATATAAATCGTTACTTTCGATTAAATAATAATGACATTAATATTTTTTTTTGTAAAAAATTATTTAATTTGTTTACATAACTAATGCCACAATATTCTCTTAATTTTTTTTTTTTACAGAGGAAGGCACAATTACATTCTAAAATTTATACAAACAATTATGGGATTTTGAGTTCGAATCTGAATATCATGAATATTGAAATTGATATTTTTCAATGGAGTTAAATCTTACATACAAAATAATAAAAACGTTTATTTATTCCTTAAAAAAATGTTTGTTTGACAAATAATTATAATTAAATGAAATATTTTAGCAGTAGTGTAATGAACAATGCATTATATTTATTTAAAAATGTACATTGAATCTTACTTTTAGAGCACAGCAAAAAAAAATTTTTTTTTATAAAAAAAGCATCTTTTTTATTTTTGTGTATCTAAACTTTTTTGACTGCGGGTATGAAACTTTATTTAGCAAAAACCTAGGGATTTAAATCCGCTGTCATCTTAATTAATTACTCTGTCACGTATGTCGATACACAATTTTGAACTTAAATATCTTTAATAATTTATTAAAAAAATTATGAAAATTTGATATTTTGAAAATATTCATCGTGACGAATCCAACAAGATCTTATATGCTATATTTTGTATTTATATATGAGTAGAATAATGAAGTCAAAACATATTATATGAATAGTAAAATTTTTTAAATTAGATCATTTAAAACGGGACGGAGGGAGGACTACTCTAATGAAGATTCCCTCGGCTAAATATATATATAAAAAAAAAACACCGCGTTCCCTTGGTTTAACAGACAAAAGAAACTTACTCCAATAATCCCACGCGCCTTCTCTTTCATTTATTTTGAATTTATCTTATTTTCGCCACCAATCATAACATTCATTTCTCGCCTTCTTCTTCATCTTCTTCTTCTTTCCTTCCTCCGTCGCATCGAATCTCGTGCACGTGCTGTTGCACGCAGGCAGGTATCTCTCATCCTATCGCATTGTGCTTCATCATCTTTACTCTTTTCGCGCGTTTCACTGTAGGAATCTTTCTCTACTCTACTCTACTCTACTGCTCATGCTTTTTTTTCCTTTCCTTTTCTCTCATCAATTCAAACCACAGCACAACTGTAGTATTTATTTTGTCAATTTCGTGTTTGATTTTGGATCGGTTGTTTTTCAGTTTCTGCTTCATTCAATTTATACTAAATAATATCACAAATGCTCTGTTTGGAAAAGAACAACCACTTGCTATGCATGCTAACTATATATGCTTGTTTGTTATTCACAGAGATTACAAAGTGGATTTATATTATTTATCTTTTTTATTTTAATTTTATGGTTTAAGTGCTGAATTCTTATAATCACTTTTGAAATGAGCAATATTAAAATCAATTTTACAGTAATTATGAGTTTTTTAAACAACAGCTTTGCATATAAGTTGAAATTACATCTCAATTAACACTTACATGTTTATAGCGACCTTTCTCGTATTTTTTGTTTTAATTGAGATGTTCTCGTAAACAAAAAGCTAACACAGATTAGGTCTAAATTTGATTTTTTTTTTGATTTCGGAGGTTTTTTTTAATGCCATTGGCAAGGTTTAAGAAATGTTTGAATCTGTGACATTGTTTTGTGATGTGTCAAAATAGAGATAATTAATCTACAGCCTTGGATAATCCAGGATTTATTCCGATCTGTTAATATGGTATAAAGAGCTTCTATTTGGGCCAAAATTCGCGGTTATGGCTGAATGACCGAGAGCACATGATCCACAACTTGTTTCCGGCAAGTTGCCCTTGTACATCTAACCACTATTGCTAGCCTTCTTTGGACATAGGCCACTGAATTGTTATTCCGTAGTCTCTGGTCAATGCAACCAGGGAGAATACAGTGTAAGGTGATTTTCAGTAGAACCTCACCTTTACAGTCCTCACTGAGTTCTCAACTAACTCCTAATTTATCTACAGTTTATTTACAAGGTGCAGTTTGTTCCTTCCTTTTCTCTTTATCATTTTGAGTCTATCAGATACCAGGAAGATCAGCTGCAAAAGTACACATTTGCAAATTGTCACTGTAACAGTGTTCTTATGTTTTGTTTTCTTTTCTGTTTTTGCTCTAGCTTTATATCCTTAAGTTTGCGGACTGCAGTGCTTCGGTTTATATCATAATTCCTGCTAACCTTCCTTTTAGTCATTTGCAGCAAAAAATGCCAGAAATTCAGTTGGGTGTACACACTATCAGATCACATGGAGCTAGGGTCGCAAGGATACATATGCATGACTGGTTGATTCTTTTGCTTCTTGTGGTAATTGATGCTGTCTTGAATATAATAGAGCCATTTCACCGTTTTGTTGGAGAGGGGATGCTGACGGACCTTAGATACCCACTGAAGGATAACACTATTCCCTTTTGGGCTGTTCCGGTATGTTTTGCTTCCATTAACTGTATCTTACTATATATTTGAGATTATGTTATGTTTGCCGTTGACTTGGTCAACACTCAAGATTATTAACTCTTGAACTATAATTTCTGAACAGATAATTGCTATATTGCTGCCACTTGCCGTCTTTCTTGTTTACTATTTCATCCGGAATGATGTTTATGACTTTCACCATGCCTTATTGGGTGCATTTCTGAACCTTATAAAGTTTTTCCTATCCTTATTTCTTCGCCGTGATACATTATAATGTTACTATTGCCAAATGCATATCAGGCCTTCTATTTTCTGTACTCATTACTGCGGTGATAACTGATGCTATCAAAGATGGTATTGGACGGCCACGCCCGGATTTCTTCTGGCGCTGTTTCCCAAATGGAACAGGGGTGGGTGTTCAACTTTATCAACTGCAAAATAGTCCTATTAATATCATTATAATGTATTACATAATTCTTTTAAGTAGTTATGTGCTCAGTAAACATGGCATTACTTCATGAAATGTTCAGGTGTTTGATAAAGTAACAGGCGATGTTCTGTGTACTGGAGATAAGAGTGTTATTAAGGAAGGGCACAAAAGTTTCCCGAGTGGGCATACATCTTGTAAGTACTCTTTACAAACTTAGGGTCTGTGTGCAACTTGCCCAATTTCTTCATTTTGTGTATTGAATAGTCTTGTTGCCATATGATGTCTTTGCAATTGACAATCGTACAATATGCCGCAGATGAAGTTGTTCTGGATTATAATAGAATTTTAAGTTCAGGGATTAATTTCAAAGGAAATGAATTTTTATATGAATATTTGTGTCTCCTTATTTTGGTACTATTTTTTAGAAATATTTAGGTGGCGTTTTGTTTTAGACCCTTCATTTTTAGTTCAGGGATTCATTTTATATGTATTGAGTAGTCTCTGTCTCTGTTTTTTTTCATATCTTATTGTCACTGACGTTCACAAAAATATCCTCTTGTTTTTACATTGGTTTTTGTTTTAAAGAAACTGTACAAGAAATATTGAAAAATTAACAATATTTCATATATGAATCTTTAAAAGATTGAACCAAGTTGAAAATATGGTGATTTTTCTGTGGTTATTAGTAACTATAAGAAATGAAAATAGAAAATGTTATGATTCTCTATTGTTTGTTTCAATTTATAATATACCAGCTGCTGTATGGACTGCCACAATGTAAGCTCAGAAAGTCATTTTTTGGGTATGCAGGGTCTTTTGCTGGTCTTGTTTATCTCTCTTGGTATCTATCTGGAAAAGTTAGGGTGTTTGATCGTAGAGGCCACATTGCAAAGCTCTGTCTTGTTCTCTTACCAGTCCTCCTGGCTGCTTTGATTGCTGTCTCCCGTGTTGATGATTATTGGCATCATTGGCAAGATGTGTTTGCTGGAGGTCTTATAGGTTAGTTTATTGAAGCCAAATTGACTATGTATTTCAAATTAACTTCTTTACAGTGTAAACCTTTCGGTAACGTTTCTTACTTTAACTTCTTTTATCAGGGACGACAGTTTCTTCCTTTTGTTACTTACAATTCTTTCCACCTCCATATGACATTGATGGTATGTCCATGAATCGTTCCCTTCATCCTATCATTCCTTTACAGTGTGATGATATTTTAGCTATGACAATTTGATTTTATCTGTCCAAGCCAATATCTGCCGTATGCTATATAAATCTGAACAACGCTGCTATGCCTCTTTCTCATCTCTGAGCAACGCTAAAATCTTTTGGACTTTCAAATTAAAAGTTATGAGTCATTTAGAAGACCTTATTTAAAATTTATTTGAGTTTATCTTGTGTCTTAAGTGCTTAAACTAATGTTTAGATATATTAATAAAAATAACTTCGAACATTCCAATAAATTACTTCTAGTTTATTTTCATAATCTACCAAAATTGCCTATGAACACTTAATTTAGTTTGTTACAATGATACGTAATAAACATGTAATTAATCTATTTATTGAATTACACCCTATGCTTAATACGATATCATTGTATATGTAGGTTGGGGACCTCATGCATATTTCCAGATGTTAGCCGAATCTCGTAATGGTGCTCAGCCCCCTGCCAACAATGAGATTAATCCTGCACAATCTGCAGAGCTTCAGACCGTATCTTTGTATATCCCATCTCAAAATGATGGAGATGCACGGGGCAATAGCTGGGATTCGAGCCCTATGTTAGGTGGTGGGTTATCACAAAATGCAAGGATGCATTGACTGCCAGAAAGACATAGGAAAGATCATCAGATGTCCATAGCCTGTAAAAATTATAGGGGTTTGGGAGGTTCAGTTGCAGATAATTGACACTTTAGCATCGCTCTGTTAATTGCCTTGGTTCTTAGATGGCTGTTGGATTGGAATATTTTGTTAGCTGTTTATGTTTCGTCCAACTTATCTGCTTGCTGCTACCTTACTTTTTTTTTGTCCAATTGCTATATACTTACAATAAGAGTGTTTAGTGGACGCGATCAAAGTATGCATGATTTTGCAACACGAGAGAAGAAAATGAAAATATAAAAAGTGTATGATTTTTCGTAAACTCCTTAGATTGTGTGTGGAAAAAGTGGCCGGAATTTTTTTTAATATTTTTTTCAAAACATATTTTCATTTTTATATTGTCTTCATCTATATTATTAACTAATGCTCAAATCGTTGATAATATCGTAGTATAAATTAGGCTTAATTGTACTTTTGGCCCCCTATCTTTCCAAAAGTTGCGATTTTTGCCCCCTAACTAATTAAAATATAAAACAGCTCCCTACGTATTGGATCTTTGGCAGTTTTGGCCCCCAAGGTCACTTTCGACTTAGTCTTCGCTGACGTGGCATCCACATCTCTTAAGTGAGGTGGCACATGTAATTAGTTAGGGGTGCCACGTCAGCGAACACTAAGTCAAAAGTGGCATTGGGGGCCAAAACTGCCAAAGATCCAATACATAAGAGGCTGTTTTGTATTTTAATTAGTTAGGGGGCCAAAAGTGCAATTAAGCCTATAAATTAATAAAACATTTATCAATGGTGAGAGCCGGCTGAGAGTGGGTTTGACTATATTGGTGTGACAAATTTAGGACTTTTGGACAAAATAAACGATCTAAATTAGGACTTTTGGACAAAAGAAATTATCTAAAGAAAGCAACATGATACTAATATATTCATTTAGGTTGAGAATGTCTCAAAATATTGAGCATGTCAGAGTGAAAAACAAATAATTTAAACGATTGATGAATAAATCAACTATGATTTATATTATGTACCCAAATTTGACAATAACAAAGACACTTTGACTCTACGCTGCTCTATTTCTTGACTGTAAACAAGCAAGATCATGGTCTCTGCCACAGGAAACATGACACTCCCAGCTCATGTTACCAATGGTGATGCTTCACTCGACTCTGGTCATAACCGTCTTCTTCAACTTGGTTACAAACAAGAACTCAAGCGTGACCTCTCGTAAAGATTCTCTCCTTTCTTGTTCCTTTAATTTTCACTTCCAATATTTTTGGTTTGGATTCATTGGAGCTGATTGTCAATTGCAGGGTGGTTTCAAACTTTGCACTCTCTTTTTCTATTATATCAGTGCTCACTGGTATCACCACACTTTACAACACTGGGTTGAACTATGGTGGCCCAGCTTCCATGCAATATGGTTGGTTTTTGGCTTCTGCTTTTACCATGCTTGTTGCACTTTCAATGGCTGAAATTTGTTCAGCTTTTCCAACTTCTGGTGGTCTTTACTATTGGAGTGCCAAACTTGCTGGCTCCAAATGGGCACCTTTTGCCTCCTGGATTACTGGCTGGTATTCTACAAAGCACACTCTCTCTCTCTCTCTCTCTGCCCCTAATATTTTATAGTATACGCATGCCATGCAGCCCTTGCTGTATTGCCATAAGAACAATTTTCTTCATCATTTTCGTATGAATGATTTTGGATTCATTTCTAGTTAGTGTTTGTCCCACAATGGATGAATTTACCTTAAACTCGGTATCGGAATCAAATATATTAGTTGGTGATATTCTAATATGGATCCTCTAGAGTCAGGTTTACGGTGCAGCTTGCTCTAGACCGTTAGAGTGAGTGCATGTTTGGTTTCACGACGAGTTTACCCGAATCACAGCGAATCACTATAATTTTACAGAAACTACATTCAGTAGCTTCTATAAAATCACGGTGGCTTGCCGTGATTTTGACAAACAACTGTCAAAGCAAACATGCACTAAGGGAGAAAAATGGTTGAGTGCACTATAAAACTGGTAGAGGATCCACGTGGGGATGGCATTCACCTGACATGAGTCTATTTAATGCAAACTATCATGCAATCTCCTATATTCATTTATCTGACGCACTATCGCATTTTTTCGCTTTTCCTGCAGGTTCAATATTATTGGCCTGGTATTGTTGAAAAGTCACATGTTCTAGAATTCAATATCTTCCATTTTCACTGCATGGTCAAACTTGTGCGGGATGTAGATTTCCAATAATCAATATGAAAATATAACTTTGTATTGCTTTTCATTTTCAGTGGGCAGGGACAACAAGTGTAGATTTTTCACTTGCACAACTCATTCAGGTCATCATTCTCCTTAGTACTGGTGGAAAAAATGGTGGTGGATATGTAGCATCTAAATATGTAATTATTGCCATCCATGGTGCAATTTTGCTCCTTCATGGTATAATAAACAGCCTTCCTATATCTGTGTTATCGTTCTTAGGACAACTCGGTGCTATCTGGAATGTTTTTGGTAAGAAATTCCCTATTTGATTCTTAGGACAAAACAATGTTTTAAAAATTGAACCAAACATCGAACTGGCGGGATCTCTTAGTTGTGGTTCAACAGTATTGAACCGCACAAACCGGAAAGAACTGCAATCGACTGCCAAAATAACCGAACCGTTGTAAAGGTTGGTTCAATGTTCATCTAGTCAGACCAACCTGTTTGGTTTGATTTCTAAAACATTGGGACAAAGACCTTTTTTTTCAATTACTAACAGGAACGGGGAATTTTTTTAGGTGTTTTTGTGCTTATGATTCTCATTCCATCTGTTGCAACTGAAAGGGCTAGTACCAAATTTGTTTTCACTCATTTCAATGCTGAAAATGGGGATGGAATCAATAGCAGACCCTACATGTTTCTCTTGGGACTTCTAATGAGTCAGTATACACTTACCGGCTATGATGCATCAGCTCATATGGTAAATCTTTTTTACACTTTTCTTACATTTCATGTTGTCAATTGCAAACCGTAGAAAATAGCGATTTGTTCAAATCCTACCATGCAACAGTGCTATAGTGTCTCCATAGCCACTACACTATTTTACACTATTTTGTGCTAAACAGCCTAATCCCTGAACAACAGCAATTTGTTGAAATTCCGCCATGCAATTGCGCTATAGCAATGTTATAGCAACTATTTAACAATAGAGAAATGATATTTGTACAGCTATTTTATGACAACTTTTGGACAACTTTATCTCTCATATTCACATGTTGTTCTTTTCCTCTCTCTTCATTTTTCTCTATCCATTGTTTTTGACCAATAAGAATAGAGAAACACAAAGTTGTCATCAAGGTTGTCTTCTGATAGATGTACATATATCACTACTCTTAACAATATGAGTAAATAGGCAATTACCCTCTGACATTAACAAAACTTCAATTACCCCCCTGAAATTGCACAACGTTAGTCAATTTACCCCATCCATCAAATTTTTCTGTTAGTCAACATGACGTTTTGCAAATACCCCCCTGAAGTTTTCCACTATGTGCAAAATGCCCCCTAAACTTAAAAATTTATATATTTTTTTCTTATCCTTGACTCAAAAGCAATACATAAAATGCACAAGGTATATCATTGATTTAATTTGAAGTACTTTTTGATCCTGACATACTAAAATTCAAACATGGATACACCTTTACTTATGCACTTAACAAACAAATTAGAGAAGTTTTTTGTACATATATAATTAGATCAGGAACATAATTTTTTGGGATACTGATCATATGGGCATTCTAAGCAGAAAGGGTAGCTGAAAAACTTATATGTACTTTTCAAATCCATGCCTTATGCAGGATGGCTTTTTATCTTTTTAGCAACCTCTTAGACCATTGCCTAGATCTCACATCTGCCAACTTATTGCTTAAGACAAAAAATATCATGCTTGTTCCTAATTGACTGAGAATATCATAAATATTTTCCATGCATTTCTTGATTCAAGTTGTTACTACACTTATGTCTTGATTCATGTTCCTACACTTGACAAGTTT